>ERZ761602.72-NODE-72-length-230849-cov-6.820966_pt1 | contig 230849 bp, 186 predicted proteins | sample MGYA00512165_ERZ761602 | MGnify/ENA primary metagenome ERZ761602 (study PRJEB28899, sample SAMN02445085) | bioreactor sludge metagenome | biome: EBPR sludge; isolation source: Thorneside wastewater treatment plant | place: Australia: Brisbane, Thorneside...
CGCCGGAGCCCACCGCCGCGCCGCCCACCAACACCCCGGAGCCCACCGCCGTCCCGCTGGGCGAACCGCTCAAGATCGGCGTCCTCTCGGACCTGAGCGGCGGCCTGCAGCTGTTCGGCAATGAGATGTGGGAAGGCCTGCAGCTCGGCTTCGACTACGCCACCGACGGCACGCTGGTGGCCGGCAACCGCCCGGTCGAGCTGATCATCAAAGACGACACCAGCAACGTGGACGTGGCCACCGCCGCCGCCCGCGAGCTGATCGAGTCCGACGGCGTCGAGATCCTGATTGGCAATTCCAGCTCGGCCCTGGCCCTGCAGGTGCAGGCCATCGCCAAAGAGAACGGCGTCCTGTACTTCGCCGCGCCGGCCGCGTCGGCCGACATCACCGGCAAGAACTTCAACGACCACACCTTCCGCGTCTGCCGCAACTCGGCCCAGGACTCGCTGACCATCGGCAAGTACGCCATCGAGAACATCGGCAAGAACTACCTGATCCTGGCCGAAGACTACGCGTTTGGCCAAGCCACCGCGGCCGGCTTCCAGGCCGTCTTCACGGCTCTGGGCGGCACGTTCCTGACCGAGGCCCCGATCTTTGCCCCGAGCGATACGACCGACTTCACGGCCTACATCAACCAGATCAAGGACGCCAAGCCGGACGGCCTGATCCTGATCTGGGCCACCAACACCTCGGGCACGATCCTGTACAACCAGCTCGCGGCCCAGGGCGTCACGGAAGACATCCCGTTCATCACGGGCTTCTCGTCCAACGACGCCACCAAGCTGCTCGATCCGGGCCTCGTCACGGTCGGCCCCGTCGGGCTCATCGTCTACCACTACACGCTGCCGCAGACCGAGGCCAACACCTATCTGACCGAGCAGTACCAGGCCAAGTTCCAGAAGTACCCGGACCTGTTCAGCGAGTGCGGCTTCGCCACGGCCCAGGCCGTCGTGCAGGCCCTGAACGCCACCGGCGGCGACACCGCGCCGGAAACCCTGATCCCGGCCCTGGAAGGCCTGACCTTTGAAGGCCCCAAGGGCACGTACACCATCCGGCCGGAAGACCATCAGGCCCTGGCCCCGATGTACGTCGTCAAGCTGATCAGCATCACCGATCCGGAAGAGAAGTTCTTCGAACTGGTCGAGGAAGTCTCGGCCGAAGACACCGCGCCGCCGTGCTCGGCGCCCGACCGCTGCCAGTAGTCTGTTCCTGAGACAGGGCGCACCTCTGCGCAGGGGTGCGCCCTGTCTGGGTCTCGGCGGCTCCGGACCGCCCCGCGGGACAGGGACCCGCCCGCTCTCGGTCCCGCTCAGCCGTGGCCGCCCAGGGGCGCCGGCGGGCCAAGCCTGGCCAACCACCTCACTCAGGTTTCTCCACCGCAACCATGTACGGCATCGGCTATTGGCTCACTCAACATGCGGAACTGCACCCCGCCCGCGTCGCCCTGGTGACGCCCGGGCGGACCTACACCTACGGCGACCTCAACGCCGAAGCCAACCAGGTCGCGCACGCCTTGTCGGCGCTGGGCGTCCGGGCCGGTGACCGGATCGGGTTGCTGGCCATGAACTACCCCGAGTTCCTGACGATCCTGTTCGGCGCCGGCAAGATCGGCGCTGTCGTCGTCTCGCTCAATTACCGCCTGACCGCGCCCGAGATCGCCTACCAGATGCAGGACAGCGGCGCGCGCCGGCTGTTCGTCGGCTCGGAGCAGGCCGCGCTGATCCCGGCCCTGCGCGCCAGCGTGGCCCTGGACGGCGTGTATGTGCTGGAGGGCGCAGCCCCGGACGACGGCGGCACCTATGCGGACCTGATCGCGGGCCGGCCCATCACGGAACCGGCCGAGCCGCTGCCCTGGGACCAGCCCCTGCTCATCGTCTACACCTCCGGCACCACCGGCAAGCCCAAAGGCGCGCTGCTCACCCACGCCAATCACTTCTGGAACGCCATGAACGACGTGGTGGCGCTGCGCCTGACGGCCGACGACACGACGCTCACCCTCCTGCCGCTGGTCCACGTCGGCGGGCTGGGGCTGTTCACGCTGCCCACCCTGATGCTGGGCGGGCGCGTGGTGATGCCGCGCAAGTTTGAGCCGGACGAGGCCCTGCGCCTGATCGAGGCCGAGCGCCCGCAGATCGTCATGGGCGTGCCGGCGGTGTGGCAGCTGCTCCTGGCCGCGCCGCGTTTTCAGACCGCCGACCTCGCCAGCGTGCGCGCCTTCTACAACGGCGGCGACCGCTGTCCGCTCGAAGTCGTGCGCGCCTTCCGCGCGCGCGGCCTGCCCTTTGGCGGCGGCTACGGCCTCACCGAGACCGCGCCGACGGCGTTCATGACCGAGCCCGAAGACTTCGAGCCGGCCACCGCCCAGCTCGGCTTCATCGGCAAGCCGGCCTTCTTCACCCAGGCGCGCGTGCGCGCGGCCGACGGCGACCCGGTGCCGCCCGGCGAGGCCGGCGAACTGCAGCTGCGCGGCCCCAACGTCTTCTCCGGCTATCGCGGCCGGCCGGAGGCCACCGCCGAGGCGTTCACGGCCGATGGCTGGTTCCGCACCGGCGACCTGGTCACCCGCACCCCCGACGGCTTCACGTTCGTGGTCGGCCGCCTCAAAGAGATGTTCAAGAGCGGCGGCCTCAACGTCTACCCGGCCGAGATTGAGGCCGTGCTCGGCGCGCATCCGGCCGTGCGCGAGGTCTGCGTCATCGGCGTGCCGGACCCCAAGTGGAACGAGGTCGGCCGCGCCATCGTCGCGCTCAAGCCGGAGGCGGCCCTGACGGCCGAGGCGCTCCTGCAGTGGTGCGCGGGCCAACTGGCCGGCTACAAGATCCCGAAGTCGGTGGTCTTCGTGGACGCTCTGCCGCGCAACACGCTCGGCAAGATCATGCGTGGTGAGCTCAAGACCCAGCATGCCACTGGTTCGGCTTGAGGTCGAGCCGCCCCTGGCCGCCCTGACGCTGGCGCGCCCGGAGCGGCACAACAGCCTGGTCCCGGACCTGCTGCGCGACCTGCTGGCCGCGCTGGCGGAGGTGCGGGGCCGCCCGGACGTGCGCGCCGTCGTCTTCCAGGCCGAGGGCCGCTCCTTCTCCACCGGCGGCGACCTGCGCGGCTTCCAGGCCCATCAGGCCGACCTGGCCGTGTACGCGCACGAACTGGTCGGCCTGCTCAACGACGCGATCCTGGCCCTGGTGGAACTGCCGCAGCCGGTGGTGGCCGCCGTGCACGGCCAGGTGACCGGCGGCTCGCTCGGACTGGTGCTGGCCGCCGACATCATCCTGGTGGCGCCGGAGGCCTCCTTCACGCCCTACTACGCCACCGTCGGCTTCAGCCCAGACGGCGGCTGGACGGCCCTGCTGCCGGACGTGATCGGGCCGAAGCGCGCCGCCGCGGCGCTGCTGCTGGATCAGGTCATCTCGGCCGAACAGGCCGTAGCCTGGGGCCTGGCCGAGCGCTGCGTGCCCGGGGAGAACCTCGCGGCCGAGGCGCGCGCCGCCGGCCGGCGGCTGGCCGCGCTCCAGGCCGGCAGCCAGCTACGGGCGCGGCGCCTGCTCTGGCCGGAGGTGTCTGAGTTGGCCCGGCGCCTGGAGGCCGAGCGCCAGCAATTTCTGGCCCAGGTGTTGACGCCGGAGGCCGCGCTCGGCCTGGCGCGTTTTCTGGCGCCGAAGACCGAACGCCCTGACCTGTAACCTGGGTGTAACACTGTTTCGTTAACGTAAGCTGGCACCCCATCGCCAACACCATGTCGCTGACAATCGGCCTTCCCGTCACTGCCACGCGCACCTTCTCCCAGGCGGATTTCGACCGCTTCGCGGCGTTGAGCGGCGACGATAACCCCATCCACGTCGACCCGGCCTTCGCGGCCGGCACGCCGTTTGCGCGCACCGTCAGCCACGGTATGCTGCTCTACACAGCCGTGCGCGGCCTGCTGGCCCAGCACTTCCCCGGCGCCGCCCAGCTGGAACAACAGCTGACTTTCCCGAACCCCGCTTACGCCGGCGAACCGTTGACCTTCCAACTGACCCTGCAGAGCCTCGACGGCGCGCGGCGACAGCTGGCCGTGGTCATCACCCGGCCGGATGGTCTGGTGGCGGCCGAGGGCACCGCCAGCCTGGAGTTGGCTGAGCGGGTATCGAACTGGAAGCGCCTGCACCTCGGCCAGCGCGCGGAAATGCGCCGCGCATTCACGGCCGCCGACGCGGCCGAGTACCTGGCCCTGTCCGGCGCGCCCGCCGCCGCCGACAGCGTGCCGGAGCCGCTCATCGGCGGGCTGTTCTCGTGCCTGTTGGGCACGCAGTTGCCGGGGCGCGGCACCAACTGGCTCAAGCAGCGCCTGGTCTTCTACGGTCCCGCGCCGCTGGAGACGCCGCTCACCGCCAGCGTCGAGGTCATCCGGCTGCGGCCCGCCAAGGCGCTGGTCAACCTGCGCACGGTTTGCAGCGACGCTCACGGCCGGACGATCTGCGACGGCGAAGCCCTGGTGTTGGCCCGTGGCGTCGCCGACGAAACGCAGTAAACTCTTAGCCTGCCAGCACCCGGACCCAGGCGCCAGCGCCGGCCGGGCAGGAGCACCATGGGCGATCCGACCACCCTCCTCGAGACCCACGACCTCTCGCGTCACTTCGGCGGCCTGAAAGCCGTGGAAGGCGTCCGCCTGCGCGTGCAGGCCGGCCACCTGCACTCCATCATCGGCCCGAACGGCGCCGGCAAGACCACGCTCTTCAACCTGTTGAGCGGCGTGCTCAAACCGACGCGCGGCCAGGTCTTTCTGCGCGGCCGCGACATCACGCCGCTGCCGCCGCACCGGATCGCCCATTTGGGGCTGGGGCGCTCCTACCAGATCACCAACATCTTTCCCACGTTGACCGTCTTCGAGAACGTGCGCCTGGCCGCCCAGGCGCTGGGGAACGACAACTTCCGCCTGTTCACGCCGGCTGACTCGCTGGCGCGTTACGCCGAGCAGGCCGCGGCCGCGCTGGAGGCCACCGAACTGACCGCCAAGGCGGCGCTGCCGGCGCTCAGCCTGCCGCACGGCGACAAACGCAAGCTGGAGCTGGCCATCTTGCTGGCGCAGGACCCGGAGCTGCTGCTCCTGGACGAGCCGACCTCCGGCCTGGCCGGCGAACTGGTGCCGGAATTCATGGGGCTGGTGGACCGCATCCGCCGGCGCGGCAACAAGACCGTGGTGCTGGTGGAACACAACATGAACATCGTCATGTCGCTCTCGGACCGCATCAGCGTGATGCACCTGGGCCAGCTGCTGGCCGAAGGCACGCCGGCCGAGATCGCCGCCAACGAGACCGTGCAGAAGGCCTACCTGGGCGAGCTGTACGGCGACCTGGGCGCCATGGCGGCGCGATCCTGAAAGGCGAGCGGCCATGAGCGCACTGCTTGAAGTCCAGGACATCCACACCTTCATCGGCCAATTCCACATCCTGGAAGGGGTGACGGTGGAGGTGCCGGCCAACGGCATCACGGCCCTGCTCGGACGCAACGGCGCCGGCAAGACCACCACCCTGCGCAGCATCATGGGCCTCAACCCGCCGGCGCGCGGCGCCGTCCGCTTCGACGGCCAGGCCCTCCACGGGCGCAAGCCCTTCGACATCGCCCAGCTTGGCATCGGCTATGTCCCCGATTACCGCGCCATCTTCCGCCAGCTGACCGTGGCCGAGAACCTGCAGATCGCCGAGCGCCGGCGCGGGGACCTGGCCGCCCGGAGCGCGTTTATCTTCGAGGTCTTCCCGGACCTGGAAAAGCTCTACCAGTGGCCGGGCGGCCAGCTCTCCGGCGGGCAGCAGCAGATGCTGGCCATCGCCCGGGCGCTCGTGCCGCACAACCGCCTGCTGCTCATCGACGAACCGAGCGAGGGGCTGGCGCCCGTGATCATCGAAGGCATGATGGCGGCCATCCGCCGGCTCACCGACCAGGTGGGGGTGCTGCTGGTGGAGCAGAACTTCCGCGTGGCCAGCCAACTGGCCGATCACTACGTCGTGATCGAAGATGGCAAATCCGTGCACACGGGCCGGATGCCGGACCTGCTGGCCAGCCCGGCCCTGATCCAGAAATATCTGAGCGCCGCCTGAAGGGCAGCCGATTACCATGCAGCCAACGCTTCGCGTCAACACCTTCCGCCAGTCGCTCATCCTGTCCGGCCTGTTCGTGCTCGGGTTGCTGGCGGTCAACCTAATCGTCTTCAAGCCCGGCACGATGGCCGTCGTCACGCTGTCCGGCCTGTATCAGGGCATGCTCTTCTTCCTGATCGCGGCCGGCATGTCCATCGTCTTCGGCCTGCTGGACGTGCTTAACCTGGCCCAGGGCGCGTTCTTCATGCTCGGCGCGTATGCCGGTTTCGCCATCTACGGCGCGCTGCCGGCCGGGACCCCGATCGAGGCGCGTTTTATCGCGGCCCTGGTCGGCGCCACCCTCACCGGCGGCCTGGCCGGCGCCCTGATGGAGATCGGCCTGCTGCGGCCGCTGTATGCGCGCCCGGTCTACCAGATCGTCATGACCCTGGGCCTGAGCACGGCCCTCAACGAAGTCGTGCGCGCGATCTACGGGCCGGCCGGCCTGGTGCCGATCGAGGAACCGCCCCTCCTGGCGACCACGTTTACGATCGCGGGCGGCCAGTTCGAGACTTACCGCGTCTTCATCATCGCCGTCGGCGCAGCGCTGATGGTGGGCATTTCGCTGCTGCTCCAGCGGACCCGGCTGGGCATCATCATCCGCGCCGGCGTGCAGGACAGCGAGATGGTGCAGGCGCTGGGCATCAACGTGCGCCGCATCTTCACCCTGGTCTTCGCCCTGGGCACGGCCGTGGCCGCGCTCGGCGGAATGACGGCGGCGCCGTTCCTGGGCGCCTATCCCGGCATGGGCACGGACTTCCTGCTGGTCGCCATCATCGTCATCGTCATCGGCGGGATGAGCAGCTACGAGGGCACGGCCATCGCCAGCCTCCTGGTCGGCCTGACCCGCGCCACCGCCGAACAAATCTCGCTGCAGTACTTCAACACCCCGATCCTGGCCAGTGTCTCGATCCTGCTCTTCATGGTCGCGGTGCTGCTGATCCGGCCGAACGGCCTGTTCGGGAGAGACTAACCTATGACCAAGACCTCCCGCCCCGAGGGCCTGCTCGGGCTCGGCCTGCTGGCCGTTGTCGTGCTCGGGCCGTACCTGTTCGCGGCGCTGACCGGGACGCCGGACGAGGGCCTGACCGGGCTGGCGCGCTGGCAGAGTGCCGCGGCCGCCGTCTATTGCGCCAAGGGCCTGTCCCCCATCGTCTGGCTGCTGGTCGGCGGCGTGGTGGTGCTGGCCGCCGCGACGCTGGCCGGCCGGCGGCTGGGGGCGCTGGGCGCGGCGTTGGACGGCGCGCGCGGCTGGTATCTGGTGGCCGTGGCGGCCCTGATTGCGCTGCCCTTCTTGATCGCGGCCGGCACCAACTCGTCGGCCTGCTCGCGCGGCCAGGCGTTCTTCTGGCAGGCGATCTTCGTCGACGTCTTCACCATGGCGATCCTGGCCATCTCCTACAACCTGATGTTCGGGTTCGTGGGCGTGGTTTCGTTCGGGCATGCCGCCTTCTTCGGGCTGGGCGCGTATAGCGTCGGCCTGCTCATGGAGCACCTGGGCTGGCCGTGGTGGGGCGCGGTCCTGGGGTCGCTCGGCTTGAGCATCGTCATCGCCCTGATCAAGGGCTTTGTCGGGCTGCGCATCCGCGGCCTGTACTTCGCCCTGTTCACGCTGGCCTTCGCCCAGGTCTTCTTCCTGCTGGCCGGCAACCGCCTGCTGGTGGACATCACCGGCGCCGAGGACGGCTTCACCTTCGCCGTGCCGGATTTCTTGAACATGACCAAGAACCGGCTGTTCTTCTACTACCTGGGCCTGACGGCTATGGTCGTGGCCTTCCTGGTGGTCCAGCAGCTGATGCGCTCGCCGACCGGCCGGGTGCTGGTGGCCGTGCGCGACAACGAGGGCCGCGCCCAGATGCTGGGCTACAACACCTTCCAGTTCAAGCTGATCGCGATCGTGATGGCCGGCGTGCTGGCGGGCGGCGCGGGCGTGCTGCGCGGGCTGGCCCTCAAGGGCGCCAGCCCGGAGGTGCTCGGGCTCGACTTCACCATGACGCCGCTGATCATGACGCTCGTCGGCGGGCAAGCCACGTTCGCCGGCCCGGTGCTGGGCGCCTTCGGCCTGCATCTGCTGGAGGATTTCCTGCGTGATACCGTGGTGACGTTGGGCGGGGTCTCGATCAACGTGGGCGAGCGCTGGGCCCTGATCCTGGGCGTCATCTTCATCCTGATCGTGATCGTCTTCCCGTACGGTGTCGTCGGCACCGTGCAAAACGAGTGGCGCAAGTGGCGGGCGCGCCGGTCCTGAGCGGGGTCCGGCCTGAGCGGCCGCGCGGCGCCAGGGGTGGGCCATGACGACTGTAACCGTGAACGGCGTCCGACTGCATTACGAGTTCCACGGCCCGGAATCGGGCGAGTGGCTGATCCTCAACAACGGCATCTTCGCCAGCACGGCCGCCTGGGCCCTGATCCTGCCGGCGCTGGCCCGGCGCTACCGCGTCCTGGCCTACGACATGCGCGGCCAGGGCCAGAGCGAGCACCCTGAGGCCCCTTACGCGCTCGGTCTGCACGCCGACGATCTGGCCGCCTTGATGACGGCGCTGGCCATTCCGCGCGCGCACCTGGTGGGGACGTCTTATGGGGGCGAGCTCAATCTGGTGATGGGCGGGCGCTATCCGGAGCGCTGCCACACGCTCACGGTTATCACGGCGGTTTCGCACAGCGAGCCGCACCTGGCCGCCCTGGTCGAGCGCTGGCGGCTGGCCGCCCTGGCCGGTGACGGCCCGCGCTTCTTCCGCGCCATCTACGCCGACATCTACTCAGAGGCCTACCTGACCGCCAACCCTGGCTTGGTGACCGCCGGCGAGCAGCGCTACGCGGCCTTCGACCTGGCCGCCGCGCTCCGGCTGATGGAGAGCTTCCAGGCCCTGGACGTGCGGGCCGACCTGGCCCAGATCCAGGCCCCCACCTGCGTGGTCGCGGCCGAGCTGGACACGCTCAAGCCGCGCCGGTACAGCGAGGCGCTTCACCGCGCCATCGCCGGCTCCGAGCTGCACGTCATCGCCAACTCCGGACACGCTGTCATGCTGGAACGGCCGGCCGAGCTGACCAGCGTGATCCTGGGCTTCCTGGCCAAGCACCCCCTCGCCTGACACGCCCAGTCACTCTGCTCAGCCGCGCCGTTAAGCACGCAGCCGGGCGGTTCGACGGCCGGCTGCGCCGCGCCTGAGGGCGGGATCAAGTTTGAGGCGGGCGGCCGGCGGAGGGGGCGAGCAGGGCGGGCCGGTCAAACCGGCGGCGATCCTAACCGAAGCGGCCCGAGACGTAGTTCTCGGTGGTCTCGCTCTTGGGGCGGGTGAAGATGGCCTCGGTGGTGTCGAACTCCACCAACTCCCCCAGCCAGAACAGGCCGGTCTTATCCGAGACGCGCGAGGCCTGCTGCATGTTGTGCGTGACGATGACGATGGTGTAGCGCTCCCGCAGCGTGCGCATCAACTCCTCGATCTTGAGGGTCGCCACGGGATCGAGCGCCGAACACGGCTCATCCATCAGGATGACCTCCGGCTCCACCGCCAGCACGCGCGCGATGCACAGGCGCTGCTGCTGGCCCAGCGACAGGTTGAGCGCCGGCTGGTGCAGATCGTCTTTGACATCGTCCCACAGGGCCGCGCCCTCCAGCGACTCAGCCACCAGGTCATTCAGGTTCTTGCCCAGGCCCAGGACGCGCGGCCCGAAGGCGACATTGTCGTAGACCGACTGCGGGAAGGGGTTGGGCTTCTGAAAGACCATGCCCACGCGCTGGCGCAGGCGGGCGACATCCAGGTTGGGCGCGTAGATGTCATCGCCATCCAACAGGATGCGGCCGTCCGCCCGCGTGCCCGGGATCGTGTCGTTCATGCGGTTCAGACAGCGCAGGAACGTGCTTTTGCCGCAGCCGGACGGCCCGATCAGGGCCGTGATCTCGCGCTCGGCGATCTCCATCGAGACCTGCGCCAGGACCTTCTTGGGGCCGTAGTAGAAATCGAGCTGGTGGACGCTGATCTTGGACATGATGGCCTGATTCTACCCGGGAACGGGCTACTCCGAAACGGCGCTATAATCGGGTCTGATGACTCGCCGGCAACCGCATACGTCGAATCGCCCCACTCCCCCCAGCCTGCTGCTGCTCACCAGTGTCCTGGTCCTCGCCCACGGCCTGGCCGCCTGTGCGTCCCCGGCATCCGAGGCCGCCGCTCCGGCCACCGCCCTGGAGAACAAAGGCTCAGACACCATGGTCAACCTGGCCCTGGCCTGGGCCGAAGCCTACCAGGTCGTCCAGCCCGACGTGCGCCTGTCGGTCACCGGCGGCGGCAGCGGCACCGGCCTAGCCGCGTTGGTCAACGGCACCGTCGACATCGCCAACGCCTCGCGGGCCATTAAGGACGAGGAGCGCGCGGCGGCCGTGGCCAACGGCATCGAGCCGGTGGAGTTCATCGTCGCCCAGGACGCCATCGCCATCATCGTCCATCCGGACAACCCCGTGGACCAGCTCAGCCTGCCGCAGCTGTCGGCCATGTATCGCGGCGAGATCACCAACTGGGGCCAGGTGGGCGGTGCGGACCGGCCCATCGTCTTGCTCTCGCGCGAGACCAACTCCGGCACGCACGTCTACTTCCTGGAGAACGTCATCCGCCTCGGCCAGTCTGACAATCCGGCGCTGTTCTCGCCGGATACGCTGCTCATGCCCAGCTCGGAGGGCATCTCGGCCGAGGTGCGCCAGAACCCGAACGCCATCGGCTATGACGGCCTGGGCTACGTCACCGCCGATCTGAAGACCCTGGCCATCGCCGCCGAGGACGGCGGACCGTACGTGCTCCCGACCATCGCCGCAGTCCGCAACAAGACCTACCCCATCGCGCGCGACCTGTACATGTACACCCGCGGCCAGCCGGCGGGCGATGTGCAGGCCTATATGGACTGGCTGTTCAGCGCGGAAGCTCAGGCCATCGTGGCCGAATTGGGCTTCGTGCCCGTCCGGTGAAGAGACCCTATGGCCCCGTCTTTAGCGACACTGAAACCACCCGCCCGCGCCAGCCGCAATTGGGGTGAGTTGATTGTGGAGGCGCTCATCCGCGCCGCCGGCTATTCAGCCATCCTGTTCGTATTCCTGATCCTGCTGTTCCTGCTGCGCGAGGGCCTGCCCACCTTCGCCGAGGTCGGCCTGGGCGATCTGTTCGCCGTGCGCTGGTACCCGATTGAGGATTACTTCGGCCTGCTGCCGCTGATCGGCGGCTCGTTGATTGTCACCCTGGGGGCCACGCTCCTGGCCATGCCGCTCGGCCTGGCCACGGCCGTCTTCGTGGCCGAGATCGCGCCGCGCTGGCTGCGCGAGATCCTCAAGCCGCTGATCGAGGTCCTCGGCGGGCTGCCTTCGGTGGTGCTCGGCTTCATGGGCATGCTGGCGCTGGCCCCGTTGGTGCGCGAGACGCTCAACACCCCCACCGGGTTGACCGCCTTCACGGGCTCGATCCTGCTGGCCGGCATGGCGCTGCCGACCCTGGTGTCGGTGGCCGAGGACGCCCTGGACGCGGTGCCCCGGAGCTACCGCGACGCCGCCCTGGCGCTGGGCGCCACGCCCTGGCAGACCATCTGGCGCGTCACGGTGCCGGCGGCGCGCACCGGCGTGCTGACCGCTGGCATGCTCGGCATCGGGCGCGCCATCGGCGAGACCATGACCGTCATGATGGTCACCGGCAACGCCGCCCGCCTGCCGGACGGCTTGGGCGCCCTGTTCCTGCCCGTGCGCACCATGACGGCCACCATCGCGGCCGAGATGGGCGAGGTCGCCAACGGCAGCACCCACTACCACGTCCTGTTCACGGTCGGCCTGGCGTTATTCCTGATCTCGTTCCTGGTGAACCTGATGGCCAGCGCCGTCGTCTTCCGCCAGAAGAAGCGCTCCGAGCGCCTGCTGTCCTGACCGCCCGGGGGCCGTATGTCACGCCACACCACCCAGCGCCTCGCCTTCGCGCTCCTGACCTTGGCCGCCATCGTCACGACGGCGCCGATCGTGCTGATCGTCGGCTACATCGCGGCCACGGGTCTGCCAGCCGTGTCCTGGGAGTTCCTGACGACGATGCCGCGCGACGGCATGCGCGCCGGCGGCATCTGGCCCGCCATCGTGGGCACCGGCCTGTTGACGGCCGGCACCGGCCTGGTGGCGGTGCCGCTGGGCATCGCGGCCGCTATCTACCTGGCCGAGTACGCCAAGGACACGACCCTCACCCGCGCCATCCGCATTGCCATCATCAACCTGGCCGGCATCCCATCGGTGGTGTACGGGCTGTTCGGCCTGGGGCTGTTTGTGCTCTTCCTGAACTTCGGCACCTCCATCCTGGCCGGCTGCCTGACGCTGGCGATCATGACGCTGCCCGTGATCATCTCCACCGCCGAGGAAGCGCTGCGCGCCGTGCCGCAAAGCTTCCGCGTCGTCAGCATCAGCCTGGGCGGCACCAAGTGGCAGACCATCCGGCGCGTGGTGCTGCCGCAGGCGCTGCCGGGCATCCTGACGGGCGTCATCCTGGGCCTGGAGCGCGCCGCCGGCGAGACCGCGCCGATCCTGTTCACGGCCGCGGCTTTCTTCCTGCCGCAGCTGCCCGGCTCGGCCATGGACGCCACGATGGCCCTGCCCTACCATTTGTTCGTGATCTCCACCCAGATCCCGGGCATGCCCATCCAGATCCAGTACGGCACGGCCCTGGTGTTGCTGGTCTTCGTGCTGTCGATGAACCTGATCGCGACCGTGATCCGCGCGCGCGCCCGCGCCCAGCGGCAATGGTGACGCCCGGCGCCGCCCAGCCATGTCTATGACCACGCCTCCGCCCGCCAAGATCACCATCGAGCGCCTGTCCGTGCAGTACCGCGACGGCACGGAATCGCTGCGCGACATCTCGCTGTCTATCCCGGCCCATCAGATCACGGTCTTGTTCGGGCCGGCCGGCGGCGGCAAGAGCACGCTGCTGCGCGCCCTCAACCGCCTGAACGACCTGGTCGACGGCGTGCGCGTCACGGGGCGCATCCTGTTAGACGGAGAAGAGATCAGCGGACCGGGCGTGGACACGGTGGCGCTGCGGCGGCGCGTGGGCATGGTCTTCGCCCAGCCCGTGCCGCTGCCGATGTCGATCCGCCAGAACGTGGTTTACGGCCTGGAGCTGGCCGGCGTGCGGGACGCGGCCCGGCGCGAGTGGGAGCTGGAGAAGGCGCTGCGCGCGGCGGCGCTGTGGGATGAAGTCCAGGACCGCCTGGACGCGCCGGCGGTGGCGCTCTCCGGCGGGCAGCAGCAGCGCCTGTGCCTGGCGCGCGTGCTGGCCCTGGAGCCGGAGGTGATCCTGCTGGACGAGCCGACCTCCGGTCTGGACCCGATCTCGACCGCCAAGGTCGAACAGTCTCTGCAGGAGATCAAGCGCCTGTACACGGTCGTCATCGTGCCGCACTCCGTCCAGCAGGCGGCGCGCCTGGCCGATCAGGCGGCGTTCTTCCTGCAGGGCGAACTGGTGGAGACGGCCGCCGGCCGGGAGCTGTTTGTCACGCCGCGCGAGGCGCGCACGAACGACTACGTCACCGGGCGCTTCGGCTGACGCGCCCCTTCAGAACGTCCACGACTGGACCGGGGCCTCATCCGGCAAGGTCACCGTCCCCAAGCCCACCACCTGCAGCAGGAGCTGCCGCGCCGGCGGCTGGTAGCGGCCCTCGCGGCTGGCGCTGACCAGCAATTGGTTGTCGCGGCGGCGCACCACGTAGCGCGTGACGCGCCACTCGCCGCGCTCGTAGGCAAAGGTACGGCCATCATCCTCATATAGCGCGAACTCACCCTCGCCCGGGAAGACCAGGAGCGTCAGCGGGTCGAGCGCTTTCTCGTCCACATACTGCTGCGCCGGGCCGAGCGGGATCACGCTGCCCGCCCGCGCGTAGAGCGGCATATGGTCTAGCGGCGCTTCGGCGATCAGGTGCGCCGGGCCGGCCAGTTTCTCGCCGGTGCGCCAGTCATACCACTCGCCGGCCGGCAGGTACACGGCGCGGCGCGTCTGGCCCGGCCGGACCACCGGCGCCGCCAGCAGCGCCGGGCCAAGCATCACCTGGTCCTGCAAGTGGACGGTGGCCGGGTCATCCGGGAAGTGATAGAGCACCGGCCGCAGGATGGGCGCGCCGGTGCGCGCGGCCTCCCAGGCCAGCGAATACAGGTAGGGCAGCAGGCGGTAGCGCAGCCGCGCGTAGTTGCGGTAGATCGTCTCGACCTCTGAGCCAAAGGCCCACGGCTCCTGCCGGGCCGTGCCGGCCGCGGTGTGGTTGCGGCAGAACGGCAGGAGGCTGCCGAGCTGCATCCAGCGCGCCAGCAGTTCACCGCTGCAGTGGTCGCCGAATCCGCCGATATCCACGCCCACCAACGGCACGCCGCTCAGGCCCATGTTGCACAACTGCGGCAGCGCCATCTCCAGGTGCTCCCACCAGGAGTGGTTGTCGCCCATCCAGCAGGCCGACCAACGCTGGATGCCGGCGTAGCCGGAACGCGTCAGCGTGAAGGGGCGCTCGTCGCCCAGCTGGCGGCGCAGGCCCTCGTACGAGGCGCGCGCCATGTGATAGCCGAACAGGTTGTGCACTTCGGCGTGGGTGGTGGGCTCGTCGGCCGGCCCCTGCGGCGCGTCCTCCGGCAGCGTGCCGATGCCGCCCCCGCCCTGGCTGAACGGCCGGTCGAAGAGCACGGGCTCGTTCATGTCGTTCCAGACGCCGCGGACGCCCGGGCCGGTGAGGGCCTGCTGCTGGTCGCCCCACCAAGCGCGCACCTCCGGCCGCGCGAAGTCGGCGAAGACGGAATCGTCCGGCCACACGTAGCCATGCGCCACCGCGCCGGCCGCGTCGCGGATGAAGTAATCGCGCTCCAGGCCCTCGCGGTACACCGCGTAGTCCGGGTCGGCCTTCACGCCCGGGTCGATGATGGTCACGACGCGGAAGCCCTGCCGGCCCAGGTCGCCCACCAGCCCGGCCGGGTCCGGGAAGCGCTCCGGGTCCCAGGTGAAGACGCGGTAGCCGCGCATGTAGTCGATGTCCAGGTGGATGACGTCGCACGGCAGATCGCGCTCGCGAAAACCGGCCGCCACCGCGCGGACCTCGTCGGCGGACAGGTAACTCCAGCGGCTTTGGTGGTGGCCTAAGGACCAGCGCGGCGGCAGCGGCATGGCCCCCAACAGGGCCGGCCAGGCGCCGGCCACCTCAGCCGGCGTCGGGCCATAGGCCAGGTAATAATCGGCCTCGCCGCCCTCGGCCTGCATCAGGAGAGTCCCCGGCTGCTCGTGACCGACGTCGAAGTAGCTGCGGAACGTGTTGTGAAAGAAGACGCCGTACGCCAGGCCGGGCCGCACCGCCAGGTAGAGCGGGATGGCGATGTACAGCGGGTCGACGTCCGGGCCGTGCGGGTGCGCCGGGTCGGTGGTCCAGTTGTGCAGGCGCCGCCCGGTCTTCTCCAACAGGCCGCTGCGCTCGCCGAAGCCGTAGAAGCGCTCGTCCCCGGCGATGCGCTTGGCGATGCGGACCTGTCCGGCAGCGTTCCAGGCCAGGGGCGCGAGGGCGGCGGCAAAGCGGCGGCCGGCCGCGTCCGCGAACGTCACCCGGCCGGTGGCCGTCTCCACCAGCACGCTCAACAGGCGCGTCGCCAGGGTCAGCGTGCCGGCCTGGTCCTCCACCGTGAACGGCACCGGCGCGAATGCGCTGTCCGGCTGGGCCACGTCCCACGAGCGGCGCGGCGCGAACTGGCCGGACGGCGCCAGGCGGACGCGCACCAGGCGGTCGGTGAGCGGCGTGATCTGCAGCTGCGGCCCGCCAAAATCCAGGCTCAGGCCGCGCTCGGTGACGGTGGGCTGTCGCAGGGGGTTCAGGGCGCTGAAAGGCGGCATCAGTTTCTCCCGGCTGAGGATGCCGTTATTTTACCCGGCCTGCCGACAACGCCGACGGCGATAGAATTTGGACACGACTCAAGGAGAAAGGCAGATGCCCTTACAGATCGGCCAACCCGCCCCGGACTTCACGCTGCCGGATGAGAACGGCAGCCCGCTAACGCTCTCCAGCCTGCGCGGCCGGAAGGTGGTGTTGTACTTCTACCCCAAGGACGACGCGCCCGGCTGCACCACCCAGGCCTGCGGCTTCCGCGACCAGTATCCGGTCATCGCCGCCGAGAACGCCGTCGTGCTCGGCGTCAGCCCGGACGGCGCCAAGAGCCACGGCAAATTCAAGGCCAAGCAAAAGCTGCCGTTCACGCTCTTGAGCGACGAGGCCCACACGGTGGCTGAGCTGTACGGAGTGTGGGGTGAGAAGTCTATGTACGGGCGCAAGTACCTGGGCATCCTGCGCAGCCACTTTGTCATTGACGAGGCCGGGACGCTTATCGATGTCCAGGTCGGCGTCAGCCCCAAGGACAGCGTGGCGGGCGCCGTGCGGGTGTTGACCGGCGCGGCGCAGTAGCCGCCCAGTCGCTCACGGCCGGAGACGCGGTATGACGACGTTAACGCTTGCGCGGTCGCGCTGGCGACTGATCCTTGGCGTGGCTGCGTTCCTGGCCGTTGCTCTGGCCGCCGCGGTCGGGCTGTGGTCGTGGAGCGTGAACGGCCAGATTGCGGCGACCGAGGTCGATGACCCGGCTTTGAACGCGCCGGGCGAGTTCGCCCGGGTGCAGGGCTACCGCCTGCACTTCCAACGGGTCGGGGACCCGCTCGCAGACCCGACCGGCGCGCCCATTGTGCTGATCCACGGTTTCGCCAGCAGCGGCCAGGAGTTTGGGCGGCTACTGCCGGCCCTGGCGGAGACGCGCAGCCTGATCGTCCCGGATCTGCTCGGGTTCGGCTATTCGGAGCGTGTGCCGACCCCGGTCCCGGCTTACAGCCATCGCGGCCAGGCGGCCCTGCTCAAGGACTTGCTCGATCAGCTTGGCGTCGCGCGCGTAGATTTGGTGGGATCGTCTTACGGCGGCGGGATCGCGGCCCAGTTCTCGCTCGACTACCCTGAACGTGTGCGCCGGATCGTGTTTGTGGACGCCGAGATCTATGGGACTGGCGAAGGCAACGGCGCGGTCGCCTATCTGCCCTTCGGCCTCAACCGGGCGCTGACGTGGACGGCGCTGGGCGGCGGCCCGGTGGCGGCGCAGCTGGTGGAACTGGCCTGCGCCGACGTGGCGGCCTGTCTGGGGGATGGTGAGTTCGCGTCGGCGCGGGCGCGCCTGACGCGCGTCCGGGGCAGCACCGACGCCCTGATCGCGTTCAGCCAAACCCCGCGGGACAAGCGCCTCCCGGACGAGATCGGCCAGGTGGCGGCGCCGGCGCTGGTGGTGTGGGGCGAACAGGATCAGATCATCGCGCCGGAGTTCGGCGAGCGCCTGGCCGGCGCATTGCCGGATGCCCGGCTGGAGTGGATTCCCCGCGCCGGACACATCCCCCACCTGGAGCAGCCGGCCGTGGTGGCGCCGCTGATCCTGGACTTCCTGGACGACCGACCTTGACGGGCGGCTCCGCGGCCCAACTGCGTCGAGGCAGGCAGCCCGATCCGGCCAGGTTTTGAGTTGACTTAGGCCGGTGCGGACGGCGCTGCGCCCGGCTGGGCCCGCCAATCTCGAAAGGCGTCCAGCAGTTTGCGGCGGGCCTCGTCCGAGAGCGCGGCCGGCGAGAGTTCGCCCGTCAGCCTGATCGTGGCGCGCATCTGGTCGACGTAGACGGCGCAATCCGGGCAGCCCAGCAGGTGCGCGTCAAAGCGGGCGCAGTCTTCCGGCGGCAAGGCGGCTTCCAGGTAATCGGTGACCAGCTCCACCAATTCCTGGCAGGTCAGAGTTGAGTCAGGCATCCGTCGGCTCCCCGGCGCTCTGGTCCGCTTCGATAAACCGCGTCACCGCGCGCCGCACCCTGGCGCGCGCGCGATGCAGCAGCACCCGTTGATTAGTCTCGCTCAGACCCAGAACATTACAAATGTCTTGCGCCGCCCAGCCTTCCACGTCGTGGAGCGTGATGACGGCGCGCTGATTGGGCGGCAGATCGGCGAGGGCAGCTTCCACCTGGCGCAGCAGTTCGCGCCGCTCCACCCGCCCCTCTAGGCCCTCGGTCCCCCACGGCTGGAGCGGCGCCGCCCAGTGGCCCGCCCACTCCGGATCGCTGGCCGGCAGAAACTTCTCCGGCTCCACGGCCGGCTCGTCGTCGTCGCCGGCCAGGTCGGAAAACGTGATCTCACGACCCGCCCGTTTGGCGTACGTCAGGGCCGTGTTGGTGAGGATGCGGAACAGCCACGTCTTGAGCGACGACCGGGCCTCGAAGCGCTCCAGGCCGCGCAGCGCGCGCACCCAGGTCTCCTGGGCTACGTCCTCGGCCAGGGCTGGGTTGCCGACGTAGGTCGTCGCCAGCCGCACCAGGGCGGCGTGGTACTGCTCCACCAGCGCCAAAAAAGCGGCCTCATCGCCGGCGCGCAGGGCGGCCAGGCGCTGGCTCTCGTCGGGGCGCGACGGCAAAGACGGCAGGTCGGACATGGGTTGCTTTATACCAGACGGTCGGGGCGGGTAGCAGCTCGGCGCCAGTATAAACCTGACGGCCGCCGCCGCCAACCACGCGTAGAATGCGGGTGCCTTGCGGGCCTGGAGGCAGCTTTCGCCCTTTGACTTCCCGCACTCGCTCGGGGATAGGCCGCGGCGCGCAGTTTGAGCGGGGTGGAGGGCGCGCCGCGGACACCCTGTAACAAATCTACGGCGGCCTCGTCTAATCCTGGATCAACCTGGCTGCCCGCAAGGAGGGCTGTCGATGTCCCATACTGATGTAACCGTGTACGGCGCCCCGTGGTGCGGCGACTGCAAACGCGCCAAGAAGTTCCTGGGCGAGCAACGCGTCCATTACCGCTGGGTGGACGTGGAGCAGGATGCCGCCGGCCTGGCCGTGGTGGAGCGCGCCAACAACGGCAAGCGCATCATCCCCACCATCGTGTTTGAAGATGGCAGCCGGCTGGTAGAACCCAGCAACGCCGAACTGGCGGCCAAGCTCGGCCTGCAGACCCGCGCCAAGCTGGCGTACTACGACCTGATTTGCGTCGGCGGCGGGCCGGCCAGCCTGACGGCGGCGCTGTACGCGGCGCGCGAGGGCCTGGACGTGCTCGTCATCGAGCAGAGCGGCTTGGGCGGCCAGGCCGGCGTCACCGAACGCCTGGACAACTTCCCCGGCTTCCCGGACGGCATCGGCGGCGGCGAGTTTGCGGACCGGCTGGTGCTCCAGGCGCGGCGCTTCGGCGTGGAGCTGCTGCAGGCCCAGGCGGTCACCGGTCTGCGGCGCGAGGCGGAGTCGCTCTACGTCACCACCGGCGACGGCGCCGAGTACGGCGCGCGGGCGGTGCTGGCGGCCACCGGCTCCACGTACCGGCGGCTGGGTGCGCCCGGCGAGGACGACCTGATCGGCGCCGGCATCCACTTTTGCGCCACCTGCGACGGGCCGTTCTACAAGGGCCAGCCCGTGGCCGTGATCGGCGGCGGCAACAGCGCCGGCGAGGAGAGCCTGTTCCTGGCGCGCTTCGTGGACAAGGTGACGGTGCTGGTGCGCGGGCCGGCGCTCACGGCCAGCCAGGTCGTCGTGGACAAGGTGCTGGCGAACCCCAAGATCGAAGTCCGCTACAACACCGAGGTGACTGAGTTTGTGGGCGCTGGCAAGCTGCGGGCGCTGACCGTGCGCGACCGGGTCAGCGGCGCCACTGCGGCGCTGCAGCCGGCCGGCGTCTTCGTGTTCATCGGCCAGACCCCCAACAGCAGCTGGCTGCCGGAGGCCGTTCAACGCGACGCGGCCGGTTTCGTCGTCACGCGGCCCAACCTGGAAACCAGCCTGCCGGGCGTGTTCGCGGCCGGCGACGTACGCAAGGGCAGCACCAAGCAGGCCGCCTCGGCCGCGGGCGAGGGCGCCACCGCGGCCTTGATGATCCGTGAATACCTGCGCGAACGCTGACGGCCGTTACGCGTCCAGCCGCGCGCACTCCCGCTCCAGGCCGGCCGCGTCCAGGAAACCTTCGGCGGCGCCGGCCGTGCCGATCTTGTAAGCCGCGAACACCTGCGCGCGGCGCAAGGCCGTGTACGGGTCGCCGGTCGTGACGAAGCCGTGCAGGAAGGCCGAGAACAGGGCATCGCCGGCGCCGATGGTGTTGACGATCGCGCGCGCCCGCACGGCCGGGAAGCGTCCCACGAAGCCATCGCGCCGGACGGCCAGCAGCGCCCCGTCACCGCCCAGGCCGATCACCACGAGCTGCGCCCCGAAGCGGCCCAGCACCTCCCGCGCCACCGCCTCGGGCGTATCCGGCAGGCGCTCGTGGCTCAGGAAGAGCACGTCGGCCGCGCGCATGAAATCCTGATTGTAGTCATCGTCCAGGCTGGCCACGGCGTGCACGTCCGTCGCCACCAGGCAGCCGGCCTGCCGGGCCACCGCCAGGAACGGCCGCGAGAAGTTGATGTTGCACAGGACGGCCAGGTGACAGCCGGCCAGCGCCTGCGCAAAGCGGTCCGGCGGATAGGCGCGCTCCTGCAGGTCCTTGAGGTCCGCATGGATCTGGCGCCGCCCAGCGCGGTCATAGATGATGACGGACTGGGCCGTGTGGGCGGCCTCCAGCACAAACTCGCCGGGCACGCCGTCGGCGGCCAGCGCCGCCCGCACCTGCACGGCCGCCGTGTCGCGGCCGATCAGCGAGGCGAAGGCCACCGGGTGCCCGAGCGTCGTCAGGGCTTTGGCGACGTTGTAGCCCACGCCCGAGACGGTGCTGGCCACGCCGTAAAACGGGTAGTCGACCGGGAAGTAGGGGAGCGGGAAGGCCTCGATCCGCAGCGTGGTCTCGACATTGATCAGGCCGGAGACGAGCAGACGCTTCATCGCGGCGCAACCGGTCAGCGCTGCGTGCGCGGGTACGGGTGGCCGGCTTCGTCCACGCGCTGGAAGGGTGGGCGCACCTCGGTGCCGGTCAGCGCGCCGTAACGGTGCGGCCGCCGGAAGGCGTCGCCCCACACCTCGCGCTCGCGGTAATCGCGCAGCTGCTCCAGATCAAACGACGCCACCAGCACGCCTTCGGCCTCGCCGGCCTCGGCCAGGCACGTATCCCGCGAGCGGCCGTCGCGGTCAAAGGCGATGGGGTCATAGGCGACCGAGTGGCCGTTGTCGGCCGGCGCCGCGTAATTGGCCAGCGCCACCCCGACCATGTTCTCGTAGGCGCGCGCGCGCAGTTGGCCGAGGCGGTTGGCCTCCATCTCGCAGGCGTTCGGCACCAGGATGATCTCGGCGCCCTTGAGCATCAACAGCCGCGCCGCCTCTGGAAACTCGCGGTCGAAACAGATCATGGCCCCCACCCGCACCGGCCCCTGAGCGGTGTCCAGTTCGGCCGCGAGGAACTCGTCGCCGGGCGTGCAGGCCGCCTCGCGGTAGTCAAAATCGCAGGTGTGCACCTTGGCGTACGTGAAGAGCTGGTCGCCGTGCCGGTCGAACACCGTCACGGCGTTGCGCGGCGCGCCGGGCCAGCGCTGCAGATAAGTGATGGCGATGGCCATTTCCAGCTCGCGCGCCAGGTCGGCGAAGTGGCGCACGAACGGGCTCTCGACGCCGATCGCCTGGGCCTGCCAGCGCGCGCGGGCCTGCTCGCTGTCCGGCAGCAGCGGCGCGGCTCCCGGACCCCAGAAGCGCGGCGCCCGCCACAGGTCGCCGTGCACGGCCTCGGCCGGCACAAACCCGGCATAGCCGATGTTCCACATCTCCGGGAAGAGCGCCAGGTCGGCGCCCAGCGCTTTGGCCTGCCGGCAGAACTCGGTCCCCTTGCGCAGGTTAGCCGCCTGATCATCGCCGTGCGGCGTCAGCTGCAACATGGCTACTTGAAAGTTGCTCATCGCCACCTCACCGGCTGGCGCGGCCCAGACGGCGCCGGCCGCGCCAGCCACAGCCCGTTCCAACCGCGCCTATTGTACTGGACGCTGCCGCCGTGTTGGCCGGACCTCGACTTTTGTGGATAATGCCGGCATGCACGGTGACGTCATCCTCCACGACGCCGCGACGCGGCAATGGCTGGCCTTCCAAACGCCGCGCGTCATCTGCCAGGCGGACCGGCTGGACGAGGTGCTGCCGCAGTTGCGCCACGTCGAGGCGCTGGTGGGCCAGGGTCTGCACGCCGCCGGCTTCCTGAGCTACGAGGCCGCGCCGGCCTTCGACCCGGCGCTGACGGCGCAGCCGCCCGCCGACTTCCCGCTGCTCTGGTTCGGCCTGTATGCGCCACCCGCAGTGATCCAGTTGCCGCCGCCCGAGGCTGACCGCTTGGCGCAGGCGCCAGACGCCTGGACCCCGTCGGTGACCCCGCCGGCCTACACCGCCGCCATCGCCGCCATCAAAGACCACATCGCGCGCGGCGACACTTACCAGGTCAATTACACGCTGCGGCTGCGCGCGCCGTTCACGGACGACCCGTGGGCGCTCTTCCTGCGCCTCGCGGACGCGCAGCGCGCCGACTACGGCGCCTACCTGGACCTGGGCCGCTGGGTGATCGCGTCCGCCTCGCCGGAGCTGTTCTTCCGGCTGACAGGCAGCCACCTGGAGGCCCGGCCGATGAAGGGCACGGCGGCGCGCGGGCGCACACTGGCCGAGGACGAGGCCCAGGCCGCCTGGCTGAGCGCCTCGGCCAAGAACCGCGCTGAGAACGTCATGATCGTGGATATGCTGCGCAACGACCTGGGCCGCGTGGCCGACCTCGGCAGCGTCGCGGTGCCCGCCCTCTTCACGCTCGAGCGCTATCCCACCGTCTGGCAGATGACGTCCACGGTCACGGCCCAGACCTCGGCCGCCTTCACCGATATCTTCCGGGCGCTGTTCCCGTGCGCGTCCATCACCGGGGCGCCCAAGCCGCGCACCATGCGCCTGATCCGCAACTTGGAGAGCGGGCCGCGCCGCCTGTACACGGGCGCCATCGGCTACCTGGCCCCGCAGCAGGCCGGCCGGCCGCGCCAGGCGCAGTTCAACGTCGCCATCCGGACGGTCGTCGTGGATCGGAGCAGCGGCCAGGCTGAGTATGGCGTGGGCGGCGGCATCGTCTGGGACTCAGACGCCGACGACGAGTACGCCGAGGCCCTGCTGAAAGCCAACGTGCTGCGCCGGAGCCGGCAGACTTTTGAACTCCTGGAGACGCTGCGCTGGGACGCCGCGAGCGGCTTCATGTTGCTGGACCGGCACCTGGCGCGCCTGCGGGACTCGGCCGCCTACTTCGGCTTTCGGCTGGACGTGGCGGACGTGCAGCGGCGGCTGGCGGAACAGACCGCGCTGCTGGGCGCGAGCGCGCACCGCCTGCGCGTGCTGGTGGCCGAGGCCGGGGCAGTGCGGGTGGAGGCTTATCCGCTGGCGGAGGCCGAGGCCGGTCCGGTGCGGCTGCGCCTGGCGCCCCAGCCCGTGGACAGCGCCGACGTCTTTCTCTATCACAAGACCACGCGCCGCCAGGTGTACGAGGCGGCGCGGGCCGCCTGCCCGGACGCCGACGAGGTGGTGTTGTGGAACGAGCGTGGGGAGTTAACCGAGACCACTATCGGCAACCTGGCGGCCTGTCTGGATGACGAATGGGTGACGCCGCCGGTGACATGCGGGCTGCTGCCCGGAACCTATCGGGCGCACTTGCTGGCCGAGGGCCGCCTGCGCGAGCGTGTCTTGACGCGGGAGGATATGCAGCGCGTGCGGGCCTGGGCCGTCGTCAACTCGGTGCGGCTGTGGCGGCCGGCCCAGTGGCTGGCGTCCTAGCCCTCCCCCAGACGCGCGCGCAGCGCCTGCCACCAGGCCGGATGACTCGGGTCCACCATCTCTGGCTCAAAGCCCAGGCTCAGGTAGAGCCGGATCGCGGGCAGGCGGAAATCCTCGGTCTTGAGGAAGATGTACCGATGGCCGCGTTCGCGCGCAAAAGCCAGCACCGCCTGGCACACCCAGCGCCCCAGCCCGCGCCCACGATGCTCGGGCAGCACCGCCACCCAACCCAGCTCTGAGTACTCGCCCTCGGCGCCCTGATACAGGAACGGAACGTGCAGGCCGTCCCCACCGGCCGGCCGGCGTGCGCGGCGAAGAACGCGCCGGCCAGCGGCAGCGGCGCCCGCTCACCCGCCAGCATGCGGTCCAGGCGTGCGCGGTCCCACTCGCCGAAGGTGCCGGTTGCCAGGAGCGCCACCCAGGCGTCTTCATCACCGGGCCGGAAGGCGCGCAGCGCGTAGCCGGGCACCGGCCGGGGCGGCGCCAACTGATCGAAGCGGCGGAACCCCAGGCGCAGTTGCGGGACGGCCGGGAGGGGCTGGGCCGCGTCACTCATACGCCAGCACATCGCGGACCGTCAGCCGCACCGCATTCCAGGCCGGCAGCAAGCTCGCCAGCCAGGCCAGCCCCAGCACCACCGCCAGCCAGATCACAAAGCCTTCCACGGAGACGGCCACCTGCAGGTCCACGGCGAAGATCGCGCCGACGATGGCGGCCAGGCCCGCGCTCATCGGCAGAGCCAGCAGCAGCCCCAGCCCCCAACTGAGCAGGCCGATCAGCAAGCCCTCCACCACGACGATCTGGAAGACCTTGCCGTTGGCGGCGCCGACGGCGCGCATGACGCCGATCTCGCGCGTGCGCTCGAGCACGTTCAGGCTCATGGTGCCGGCCAGCCCCAGCGCGCCCACCAACCCCACCATCACCGCCATCGGCGCCAGGAAGGCGATGATCAGGTTGACGCCCTGGCTCACCTGGGCCTTCAACTCGGCGCTGGTCTGCACGAAGGCCTTGACCTGGCGGGCCTCGAAGGCCTGGAGCAGCGCCTGGGCCACACGCTGCTGCGTGGCCAGATCAGTCTGCCTGAGCGCCAGCCGGTATTCGCCCGCGAAGCTGCCGGCGTTGGTCACCCGCCCCAGATAATCGTAGGGCGCGTAAAGGACGTAGTTGCCGCCGCTCGTCCCCAGGAAACGCATCACGCCCACCACGGTCAGTGTCACGCGCCGCTCATTGAGCGTGGCCGGCAACTGGCGGCCCGGCTGCAGGTCCGGATAGCGGGCCAGGAAGTCTGTGCCCACCACCACCGCGCTCTGGTCGCCGGGCTGCAGCCAGCGGCCCTGCTCCAGGATCGGCTTGATCATCGTGCTCTCGGGCGGAACCCCGATCACGGTCAGGTTGTCGACGGCGCGGCCGTCGGCGTTGAGCAGTTTTCCGGCCGCCCCCACCCACGCTTCCAGGCCCGTCACTTCCGGGATGGCCAGGGCCACCTGGCGCACCTCGGCGATCTGCTGCGGGCCGCCGGTGAAACTCAGGTTCACGTCGGACAAGAAGGTGTCCAGGAAGCCGTTAATGGCCACGGTGAGTGAGGCGCGCACGTTGAAGACGGCGATGAAGATCGCGCCGGCCAGGGTCAACGTGATCAGGGTCAGCGCCAGGCGGCCCTTGCGCCGGAAGGTGTTCCGCAGCGAGATCAGGAGCGGGCGGGAGAGGGCGCGCACGCGCTCCAGGATTTGGTCAAACCAGCTCCGGCCGAAGTGGCCCCGCCCCAGGCCGTAGCTGGCAATGGCCTCGCGCACGGTCAGCCGCGCGCCGCGCAGCACCGGCCCGAGCGCGGCCAGCATCGGCACCACCAGGCTGATGGCCGCCATCCCCGCGATCACCAGCGGCGGCATCTGGAAGGCCGCCAGGTCGAAGTTCAACGCGGCCGCCAGGTTCGTGCACAGCAGGTAGGCGGCCCCGGTCGCCAGCGGCGCGGCCAGCAGGAAGGCGAGCACGCCGAAGCCCAGCACCAGCGCCAAATACATGCGCACGATCTGGCCCGTGCGCGCGCCGATGGCCTTCATCATGCCGATCTGGCGGACGTGCTGGGCCAGCAGCCCGTTGAGGGTGTTGACCACCAGAAAGCTGCTCAAGAACAGCGAGAACAGGCCCACCGCGCCCAACAGCAGGATCAGACTCTGGATCACCTGGTAAGCCGGGTGCTGGCCCGGCGTCGGCACCACGGTGTAGAACACGGTCCGGCCGGTCCGCTCGATCCGCTCGGCCACCTGCTTGGCGACGGCCTCAATGTGCGCGGCGTCCAGGCGGTTGTCGGTCACCGTCAGGTCGAGCTGGTCGTAGTAGCGGGTCTCGCCCAGCCATTCCAGGCCGGCCTCGGTCAGGTAGGCTTCGATCTGGTTGGTCAGCGTGGCCGGGGCCGAGGCGGCGTTGAACACGGTGCCGGCCAACGTCAGCTGGCGCTGCCGGCCGTCGGCCAGCTCCACGGTCAGCGTGTCACCGATCTGGGCGCCGGTCAGCGGCAGCGACGTCCGCTCCACCACGAGCCCGCGCGGCCCCGGCTGAGCCGCGCCCTGCTCCAGGCGCAGGCGCCCGATCCGCACGGCCTCCAGGTCCGGAAGCACGGTGATGGTCAGGTCCTTCCACGTGTCCGGGCCGACCAGCAGACGCAGGCCCGCCAGGGTGCGGCGCCCTTCAGCCTCGGCCACGCCCGGCACCCGCCGCGCGGCGCTGATGACGTCGTCGTCGAAAGGCGTCACGTACAGGCTGGCGTGGGCCGGATTGGCGGCCAGGTAACCGACCGAGAACGTCTCGCTCAGCACCAGATAGGCGCCGCCCACCGTGCCGACGGCGAAGACGCCGACCGCGATCGACAGCACCACCAGCAGCGTCCGGACCGGGCTGCCGACCAGATCGGCCCAGACCTTGCGCCAGCGCGGCCGGTTCATGCCATGCCTCCGTCCGGCGTCGCCGGAGCGGCCGGCCCAGGCTGACGCTCGCGCACCACTTGTTCCAGCACCCCGCGCCGCTCGGGCGCCGCGCCGAGCCAGGCCTCAAACTCGGCGGGCGTGAGCGTCACCGCTTCGGCCCCGGTCTCGCGCCCGGCGCGGATGTCGGCCAGGCGCTTGCCGCCCTGCCACAGTTCCGCCTCGGCGAAGTATTGGCCGGCCGCCAGGGTGGCGACCACAATCTCCTGCTGATCGAGGCCGTGCAGCACGACCTCGGCCTGGCCCTGCGTCACCAGGTGGAAGATCTCGCCGGGCGCCGCCGGCCGGGCGAGCCAGGCGCCGGCCGGGAAGCTCTCCGGCGGCCGCTGACGCGTCAGCGCCGCCAACTGGTCGGGCGTGAGTGCCGGGAACGTGTGCGCCAGGTACTCTTCCACGATGGCGCCATCCGACACGATCACGGCCCGCTGCACGCGCTTGGCCAGCTCCGTGTCGTGCGTCACCACCACCACGGTCTTGCCCTGCTCCACCAGCTGATCGAACAGCTCAAACACCGCCGCCGCCATCCGCGAGTCCAGGTTGCCGGTCGGCTCATCCGCCTTCAGGATCGGCGGATCATTGGCCAAAGCCCGGGCGATGGCCACGCGCTGCTGCTGGCCGCCCGAGATCGCCGTGGGCAGCTTGCGCGCCTGATCCTCCAGGCCCACCAGCTTCAGCAGGTCCAGCGCGCGCTGGTAACGCTCGCGCGCCGGGAACGTGTCGCAGAAATCCATGGGCAGCATCACGTTCTCCACCAGCGACAGCATGGGCAGCAGCTGGAAGAACTGGAAGACGATGCCCAGCGTCCGGCCGCGCCAGATCGCCATCTGGTTCTCGTTGAGGGCGTGCACGGCGGTGCCGTCCACGAACACCTCGCCCGTCGTCGGCCGGTCGATCCCGGTCATCATGTTCAACAGGGTGCTTTTGCCGCTGCCGGATTTGCCGATGACGGCCACGAACTCGCCGCGCTGGATACGCAGGTTGATGTCGCGCAGGGCCGTGAAGGTGCCGGTGCCGACGGGGAAAGTCTTGCCGACCTGCCGCAGGTCGATCAGGTGTGTGGCGGCGCCGGCCGGCCGGGCGGCAGGCTTCGGTTTAAACCAGTGACCCAGCATCGGCTGCTCCTGGATCGGGCGCGGCCGCGGCCGCGCTCGGTTTGACAGGCAACTTGCGCTAGAGTATAAGCGCATTGACAGGATCGCGCCTGGACCGCCACCGTGACACGCATGACAATAGTCGTTCAGACGCGCGACAGGCGGCAGTGACGCGCCGCCGCCGGGTCGGCGTACGCTGACAGGAGTAGGAACCGTCCCCATGGCTCCCAATCCGGAACCGGGCGCGCGCGGCAACCCTCTGGAAACTCTGCGCCAGATCGAACGGCTGCGCCATGAGCGGGTGGCGCCGGCGCCGCTGGACCCCGGCGTGTTGCTGTTGCGGCGCTGGCAAGCGCTCCGGCTGAGCCGCACCTACGCCGATCTGCTCGAACACCCGCGCTACCAGTCCGCCTGCCGCTTCTTCCTGGACGACCTCTACGGCGCCCGCGACTTCAGCCAGCGCGACCACGACCTGACGCAGATGTACGAGTTCTCGCGCCGGGTCTTCCCGGAACAGTCCATCCGCCCCCTGGCCCGCACGGTCGAGCTGCACTTCATGACCCAATCCCTGGACGCGCGCCTGTTGGACGCGCTCGTCAACCGGCTTGGGGTCACGGATACCATTACGCCGGCCCTATATGCGGAAGCCTACCGCCTGTGTGATAATTATGTTGAACGCGTTCAGCAGATTGAGTTGATCGGCGAGATCGGCCAGATGCTGGACGGGCTCGTAAAACTGCCGCTGGTGGGCGCGGCCGTGGCGCTGGCCCGCGGCCCGGCGGCGCGGGCCGGCTATGGGGAGTTGACCGAGTTCCTGGAGCGCGGCTACAACGCCTTCAAGCACATGCGCGGTTCTACGTTCTTCTTGAGCACCGTGCGGCAGCGCGAGCTGCGGATCCTAGACAAATTGTTCGCCAACGATCCGGACCCGTTCGGCTTCAGTCTGGAGTAGCCGGGCGTTGACGCAGCGGCCCGTTTGTCCACGGGCCCCAGAAAGGCGAGGCTATGCGGCAGTCCTCTTCGCACAAGACCGCCTTGGTCCTGGCCGGCGGCGGGCTGACCGGCGCCGTCTACGAGATCGGCGCCCTGCGCGCCATCGACGACATCCTGGTCGACCGGACCGTGGCCGACTTTGACATCTACGTCGGCACCAGCGCCGGGTCGCTGGTGACCAGCCTGCTCGCCAACGGCATCAGCCCGAACACGATGCTGCAGGCCATCGCCGGCGAGCACCCCAACATCCCGGCCATCGAGCGCGACCACCTTTTCCACTTCAACCCCGACGACCTGCTGCAATGGGCGGCCCAGATCCCGCCGAAAGTGCTGGGCGCCTGGTCCCACTACCTGCGCCATCTGGGCGACATGACTCTCTTCGACCTGGTCTGGCAGCTGTCCGAGGCGCTGCCCTCCGGCATCTATGACAACACGACGCTGGAGCGCTACGTCCGCAGCGCGATCCGCGCCTACGGCCACGCCAACCGCTTCGACCAGCTGCAACGCGATCTCTACATCATCGCCACCGACCTGGACACCAGCGAGCGCGTCGTCTTCGGCCCGGACACCCACCCGGAACTGGCGATCTCCAAGGCCGTGGCCGCCTCCACCGCCATCCCGGTGGTGTACAAGCCGGTGCGCATCAACGGCCGCGACTACGTCGACGGCGGCCTGCGCGGCAACGCCAGCCTGGACGTGGCCATCGAGCACGGCGCCAAGCTGGTGGTGTGCATCAACCCGGTGGTGCCGTTCGACAACCGTGACCGGGCCTCGATTCCGTTCTTCGGGCCGGATGGCGGTTACCTGCGGGATAAGGGCTTCACGGCCGTGGCTAACCAGGTCGGCCGCATCACCAGCCACGCCGGCCTGCACTACCACGTCAAGCAGCTCCGCAAGACCCGGCCCGAGGTGGATATCATCCTGATCGAGCCGAGCCGCTCCGATTACCAGATGTTTTTCTACAACATCATGCGCTACTCGGCCCGGCTGATCGTCGCCCGGCATGGCTTTGAAACCGTCTCGCTGCGCCTGGCCGAAGACTTCGCCAACTTCCAGCAAATGCTCCAGCGCCACCACATCCGCATCTCCCAGCGCCTGGTCCTGGAAGAGCTGTCTGAGATCCAGCAGGCGAATTACAGCCCGGCCGTCATCCGGCGGGTCCTGGAAGCGCGCTCGGCGACCTATCGGCGCGGCGTCAACAGCCGGCACAGCAGCCCCCTCGGCCAGCTGCGCAGCAGCCTGAAGGACCTGGAACAGGCCCTGGCCGACTTTCCGAGCAACGGCCCGGCATGACCACCCTGCAGCCCATCGGCGCCGCCGTCTTTGAGCGGCTGACGGCCCTGCACGCCGGCCTGGAAAGCGCCCTGGAGGGCCTCCCGCCCGAGGCCCTGGACTGGACGCCCGGCCCGGGCTTCAACTCGCTGGCCGTGCTGATCACGCACGCCACCGGCGCCGAACGCTACTGGATCGGCGATGTGGCTGCCGGGCACGCCTCCGGGCGGGTGCGCGAGGCCGAGTTCCAAGTTCAGGCGCTCTCAGCCGACGCGTTGCGGGCGCGCCTGGCCGAGACGCTGGCGTTCTGCGGGAGCACCCTGGCCGAGCTGGGCGATGGTCGGCTGGCGGAGAAGCGCACCTCGCCTCGCGACGGCCGCACCTTCAGCGTGGCGTGGTGCCTGGCGCACGCCCTGGAGCACACCGCCCTCCACACCGGCCACGCCCAGCTGCTGCGCCAGCTGTGGGAGCAGCGCCAGCCCGGCCCGCCGTAAGCCCGCCCGCCCTCGCCGCCACGGAGGCGCGATGCCCAAATCGGAGCCGTTCACCAGCGTCGACGCGGCCTGGCTGCATATGGATCAGCCGGCCAACCTCGCCATGATCACGGGCGTGCTCATGTTCGACGCGCCGCTGGACTTCGCCCGCCTGAAAGCCACTTACCAGCATCGCCTGCTGCCGGCTTTCCCGCGCTTCCGTCAGCGCGTACGCGAGCCGCGCCTGAGCCTGGGGCTGCCGCGCTGGGAGCTTGACCCCAACTTCGCTCTGGACCATCACCTCGGCCAGCTGGACCTGGCTGCGCCCGGCGATGACGCCAGCCTGCAGGCGCTGGCCGGCGAGCTGATGGCCCGGCCGCTGGACCGCGCCCACCCGCTCTGGCACATCACCTTGGTGCGCGGCTACGGCGCCGGCAGCGCCCTGATCTGCCGCCTGCATCATTGCATCGCCGACGGCTTGGCGCTCGTTCAGGTCCTGCTCTCGCTGACCGACACCGCGCCGGACGCCGCCTGGCCGAAGCCGCCGGCCGAGGCGGGGCGCCGCCCGCCGCGCGGTCTGGTCCAGCGGTTGGTGGCCCGCACGACTGAGACCGTGGACCAGACGCTGACGACGGCCGAGCACTGGCTCCACGACGGTACGCTGGCGCTGCAGGGCGCCCTGCATCCGGCCGAACAGCTGGCCGTCGGCGGGCTGTATGCGCTGGCCCTCGGCAAGTTGACGCTGCTCGGGCCGGACCAGCGCACGCTGTTGCGCGGCCGCTGCGAGATACCCAAGCGCGCGGCCTGGAGCCGGCCGGTGCCGCTCGCCGTCGTCAAAGCCATCGGCCAGTCCCTGGACGGCACCATCAACGACGTCCTGCTGGCCGCGGCCGTGGGCGGGCTGCGCCGCTATCTGGAGCGCAACGACCAGGTGGTGGACCGGCTGAACCTGCGCGCGCTGGTGCCGGTGAATCTGCGCCCGTCGGACGAACTGGCGCGCCTGGGCAACCGCTTCGGCCTGGTGCTGCTGTCCTTGCCGGTGGGCGTGCGCGAGCCGCTGCGGCGCATCCGCGTGCTGAAGAAGCGCATGGACGCGATCAAGGACTCGCCCGAGGCCGTGGTCGCCTTCGGGATCCTGGGCGCCATGGGCCTGACGCCGGCCCAGGTGGAGGACTTGATCGTCAAGTTCTTCGCCGCCAAGGCCTCGGCCGTCATGACCAACGTCCCCGGCCCGCGCGAGGTGCTCTACTTCGCCGGCCAGCCGCTCAAGGGCCTGATGTTCTGGGTGCCGCAGCCCGGCAACCTGGCTCTGGGCTTGAGCATCCTCAGCTATGCCGGCGCCGTGCGGATCGGCGTAGCCACCGACGCCGGCCTGGTGCCGGACCCCGAGACCATCGTGGCCGGCTTCGAGGCGGAATTAGACGCCCTGCGCCGCACAGTGCGGCCGGCCCGCGCCGCGCCGCCGCCGACCCACCCGGCCCAAGCGCCCCGCGCCAAGGGTCGCTGCCAGGCCCAGACCCGCTCCGGACAGCGCTGCCGCAACCAGGCCCGGCCCGGCTCAAAGGTCTGCCACGCCCATCGCGGCCCGCGGAAATGACAACAGCGCGGGACGATGGCTCGTCCCGCGCTGTGAGCGTGTTCGTTCCGGCGAGGCCGCCGAACTCCGTCAGCCTGTGAAAATCGAGCGGCGCTTGGCCAGCCGCGCGTAGATCGTGTTCTGGACCACGTTGCGCACCTGGTCGGTGAGCTGCGAGACCAGCATCAGGTTGTTGGCCGCCCGCGGCCCGTGCTGCGCCGTCGGGATCGGCTCGCCGATGTCGATGTACCACTTGGTCGGCAGCGGCACGAACCCCAGCAGGCCCAGCCACGGGAAGGTCGGCGAGATCGGGAAGTACGGGAAGCCGGTGAGCTTGGCCATGAAGTTGGACTTGGCCAGCGAGATGTAGGTTTCTTCGGCGCCCACGATCGACACCGGGATCATCGGCGCGCCGGTGCGCAGGGCCATGCGCACGAAACCGCCCCGGCCGAAGCGCGCCAGGCGGTAGCGCTCCTTGTACAGCTTGCCGACGCCCTTGTAGCCCTCCGGGAAGACGGCCACCAACTCGTCTTGATCGAGCAGGCGCGTACCGTTGTCGTCGGTCGCCAGCACCTGCCCGCACTTGGTCAGGAAGTCGGACAAGAACGGCAGCGTCGGGAACCAGGTGGCGTACAGGGTCCGCACCAGCCGCTGGGCGGGGTGGTCGTTGATGATGCCGGTCGCCAGCATCATGCCGTCAAACGGCAGTTGACCGGAATGGTTCACCACCAGCAGCGCCCGGCCGTCAGCGGGCACGTTCTCCAGGCCGCTCATCTCCACCCGCCAGTAGGTCCGGTACATGAAGTTGGCGAACGGCTTGACGGCCTCCAGAAATTCCCGGTCGAGGCCCCACTGGTCGGTTTCGTACTCGCCCGTCATGCGGCGTTTGAGGGTGTCGGTTTGGAACTGGAGCGAGCTGTTCAGGACGTACCACATCCCCTTCCAGGTGTCGGCGTCCAGCAGGTCGTCGCCGAAGAACGTGCGCAGCTTGCTGAGCAGGCCGCGCCGCAGGGGCGAGGGCAGCACGCCGGCGCCCTCCTCCAGCAAATCCAGGAGACGCTCGGGCGTGATAGACGTGATATAGCCGGGGCTGATGGAGCGGATGCGCTCGAACAGCGCCTCGACCTCCTGGAGGAACTGGCGCCGCAGCGAGGGGTCCAGGCCGGCCTCAGCCTCCGGGTTCTCCTCGGGCGCCTCGTCCGGCGAAAAGTCGGATGGCTCGGGCTCGGGCGCCACGAGCTTGGGTTTGCGCCGCGGCTTGGCTTTGGTCTTGGCTTTGGCGGCCGCCGGCCGGCGGCGCTTGGGTGCCGCGGCCGCAGGGGCTGCCTCGGCATCGTAAAGATAGACGGAGTTCTCGGACGCCAGGACCGCGTCGCCGTCCGGGTCGCTTTGGCCGTTGGCGGCCGGGACGGCGGCCGGCTCGGTGACGGGCTGGGTGGCGTTCACGCGCTTGGACCGGCGCGCCCGGGCTGGCGGGCTGGCGCTCCGCCGGCCGGTCGACTGGGAGGACGCTTTCTTCTGGGCCATAGGATCGTCTCTTCTCGCCTGAGCTCAGGCCGCCTGGCCGGAGCGGGTCCGGCGCGGTGTGCGTGTCCGGGAGCGCGCGGCCGGAGCCGGCGCCTGGCCGTCGCCGTCAGCCGCGGCGCGGGCGCGGCGGCGGCGCTCGATGGTCTCGCGCAGACGTTCCTCTTCCTGCTGGCGGGTCAGCGCCTCCGGCACATAGCGTCGGACGCGGTTCTGGCTGGCGAACTCGCGCAGCGTCTCTTCGGCCGAGTACTGGGGCGTGAAGCCCAGTTCGGTGCGCATCTTGTGCAGGTCGCCCACGCACGGGTAACGCAGGTAATCCAGGTCTAGCGGCGCATAGCGCGGCCCGAGCAGCGCCACGCTGCCGTAGGCCAGCGGGTGGAGCACCGGCAGCGGCAGTTTGCCGGCCAGGCCCATCAGCTTCCACAACGGCAGGGCGTTGTCGGCGCCCACGTTGAAGGCGCCGGGCGCGTCGTTCAGCACGGCGTGCGCCAGCGCCGCGGTCACGTCCTGCTCGTGGATGACCTGCAGCATCGGGTCAAAGCCCAACAGCGTCAGGGAGTCGTCCTCGCGCAGGAAGCGCGTCATCGGCGTGCTGCATTTCGGCCCGACGATATGGGCGAAGCGCAGGATCGTCAGGATCAGGTCCGGCGCCTGGCGCTGCAGGCCGTTGCAGAAAGCCTCGATCTCCACCAGGTCGCGGAGGTAGCCGTAGTCCTTGCTGCCGTGCTGCGGGTGGTCTTCGCGCAGGTAGAGCGAGTTGGTCGGCTGCGCGCCGTAGACCATGGTGCTGCTCTTGAACACGATCTTGCGCACGCCGGCTTCGGCGCAGGCGCCCAGGAACTTCATCGTCCCCATCACGTTCTGCTCGAAGCCGGCCTCGCTCGGCCGCGTGTATTCGACGAAGTGCAGGTGGCAGACCGTGTCCGGGCGCTCGGCCTTGAGCAGGTCCACCAGGGCCGGGTTGTGCAGATCGGCTTGGACGAAGTCCAGGCCCTTGATCTCGGTCTCCGGCGGGCCGGCGTCCAACCCGATGACGTGCAGGCCCGGCAGCTCCAACAGTTGGGCGGCGACGCGTCCGCCCCAATAGCCGGCCACGCCACTGACAAGCACCGTGCGTTGATCGGTCATGGAAGGTCTCCCCAAGGCCCGGCGCCGCTCAACGGCGCCGCCGTGTGATCAGCCACCCGCCCAACAGCGCGAGGCCGGCCGCCCCCAGCCACAGCCACGGCCGCGGCGCGCCGCCCGGCGCGGCGACGCCCTTGGACATGCGCGGCATCTGCGCCAGGCGCTCGGCAGCCTGCGCGCGCGCCGGCGCGAACACAGCCGGCTGGCTGCGGTAGCGCTCGGCCAGCGCGCGTTTTTCGGCGATGTCGTCGTCGGTGATGAAGCGCCCGCCCGGTGAGCGCAGGCCGGCCAGCCGGAACTCGTGCTTCTTGAACAGCTTGTAGATTTCTTTGACCCGCTCCATCTCTATGTTACGCCCAAGCGTGTAATCTTCAAAACGCCCTTCCATGGCCAGCAGGCAGGTCTCGGCCAGGCAGGCGTAGGAGGTCTTGGGCGGCAGGCCGATGTCGTAGCCGAAGTCGACGTCGCCGGGGATCAGGACCTCGCCGCTCTCGATGACGAGCACGTCCGGGCGCAGCGCGGCCTCGGCGTCGTTGATGTCCGGCGGCCGGGCCACGTCGCAGATGACAGCGCCGGGCTTGCACTGGCTGATATCCACCACGCGCTGGCCAAAGGCCGAGGTGGCCGTGACGATCAGGTCGCAATCGGGCAGGAACTCGTCGGCGCGCAAAGCGATGGTGACCCGCGCGCCGGGCGTCTCCGCCTGGATGCGCCGCTTCAGTTCGATCAGGCGGTCCGGCTCGATCGAGACCAGGACCACGTCGTAGATGGCCTGGGCCAGCAGGCGCGCGCAGACCGAGCCGATGGAGCCGGTGGCGCCCACCACCATGACCTTGCCCTTGGTCAGGTCGGTGGCGCCCATCTTGAGGACGGCCTGCTTGGCGGCCTCCAGGGTGGCGGCCACCGTCAGGCTGTTGCCGCTGGTGATGGCGATGTCGGCCTCGTTCGCCACGGTGATGCCGGCGTCGCCGACCACACTCGTGAACGCCCCCAGGCCCATGATGCGCGCGCCCAGCCGCTCGGCCAGCCGCGCCGCCTGGTTCAGGCGCTCGTAGGTGAAGCGCTCACCGTGGCTCATCATCTGGCGCGGGGTCGCGCCCAGCGAGATCAGCACGCCTTCCACCCGCTGGCCGGTGACCGGCGAGCGCGCGCCCGTGATCCGCGAGAGGTACAGGGCGGGCAGATAGGCGGCCACGGCCTCCACCAGGTCGTCCGGCAGATACTTGGTCCAGGCGAACAGCTTGTGCTTGTGAATGAATTTGAGGCTGAGGGGATGGATGACGAACGCGAAGCGGTTGATGCCCTGCTCTTCCGGGCGCAGGTAGCGGACGGCCGGCCGCCAGTCGAGGTCGGCCATAAGGTCCAGGTAGGTGTCCTCGGTCAGCGGCAGGTCGGGGCGGGCGCGCAGGGCGACCAGCAGCCCTTCGAGGACGGCGGCCGACCAGCGGCCCAGGCCGTCGCCGTCCAGCGGCGGCATCAGGGTGACGACGATGGAGACGCCGCGCCGCTCCAGATCGGTCAGGTCCTCGTCGCCGGCCCACTCCACCACCACGGTCTTGTGGTCCAACCGCTCCGGCCCATAGCGGCGGATAGCGCCGATGTCGCCGGCCAGCACGTCGGCCCACCGGAAGGGCGCGGCGGCGCGCGGCACCGGCTGATGATCCGGGCTGTGGCCGTTGGGCTGCGGCACCAGGCGCCGGAAGGGGAAGTCTTTCAGCCGCTCCAGGGTGGGCCGGGCGGCCTGTTCCAGGGTCTGGCGCGAGCCGACGCCGGGGAAATCCGGCAGGGCGAAGTACACCACCGGATCGGCGAAGCGGACGGCCGGGCTGTGTTTGCTCAGGGCCTGGGCCAGGCCGACGTGGTTAACGCCCGGCACCATCAGGATGTGCTTCTCGGCGAAGATGCCGGGCTGCGCCTGGTCCGCCAGCTTCACGCCCCAGCGTTCCAGGCCATCCCGCACCCCGGCGCCGTCGACGACGGGCGTGGTGCGGGCCAGCGCCGGCAGTTCGGCGCCGAGCGTGTGCGTGGCCGCCGCCGCCCCCAGCCGCAGTCTGGCCGGGAGGCCGTCCAGGCTGATCGCGTCCACCTGGCCGTCGTACTGCGCGATCAGCGCCCGCGCCCGTTCCGGATTACCGCCGCACCCCACCCGGCGCAGCTCCACCGTCTGGCCGAGGAAATGCACCGGCTGGGCGGTCTCGCCTTCGCCGAGATGGATGACGACGACGCGTTTCATGGCGCGCCTCCTGTGCCGGTTGTGGATTACTTGAGGATGAGTTCGCTCAGACCCTTCTCGCGCAGCAGCGTTGGGTAGAGCTTGTACAGCGGCTCCACCGCCGGCAGCAGCTTCAGGACCTTGGGCAGCGGCCCTTGGACGACGATTTCCTTCTTGGCAATCGCGCCGAGCAGGTTGACCTTGCCGTGCCAGAAGGCGTGCGAGGTGTCGGCCTTCATGGTCATGACCACGTCCGGCTGCAGCTTGGACGGCCCATGCGTCACGTCCACAAAAGCCCCGGGCTGCGTCGCCTTGGCGCGCGCATTGATCGTCGTCTGGGCCTCCGGGTCGCTGTAGCGGAACTGGATGACGATGCCAGACTTGGCGATCTTAGGCCCGACGTTCGGGTCCTGCTTGGCGCGGTCCATCAGCGCTCCGACGGTCTCATAGAACTGCTTGCTGTCGCGGAAGACGGCCATGCGGATGCTCCTTGGAGAGGTCGCGGAGAGGGATATGGATTGGCAATGGCGCGGCTGAACGCGCCTGGGCGCTCAAGCCCAATTGTGGGCGCCTAAGCCGACATTTTACAGTGACTTTCAGCCAATGCCGCCGCTGCTTAACGTCGGCTCTTCCTCTTCCGCCACGCCAGGGTCTCAAACACAGACCGGCCGGCGATTGGGGCTTGACTCTCATGACGCAGCGTGTTATATTCTCTATGACGCAACGCGTTATACACCGCCCCGGGCAGCGGGGCGCACCAGACCAATCACTTTCGGCCGTAAGGAGGCCCCCATGACCACCAAGAAGAAGATCGCCGAACTGGAAGAGATCGAGGAAATGGAAGAGGAAGCCCGCAACCGCTTCTTCGAGAACGCCCGCAAAGTCCTGCTGGCGGGCATCGGCGCCGTCGCCCTGGCCCAAGATGAGATGGAAGACTTCGTCAACCGCCTCGTCGAGCGCGGCCAGATCGCCGAGAAGGATGCGCGCAAGCTGGTGAAGGAAGTCACCGAGAAGCGCACCCGCCGGGCCGAGAAGGAACTCGACAAGCGCGTCGAGGAGCTCCTGGAGCGCCTGAACGTCCCGTCCAAGGGCGACATCGAGGCGCTGACCCACAAGATCAACACCCTCACCCATAAGATCGACGAGCTCAAGAAGCAGGCCTGACCGGCCCGCCCGCAGTCTCGCGCCGAGTGCCAGTGCGTACTCCGCCCCAGGCGGAGTACGCACTTCGCTTGTCTGGCCGCGCTGACCGGCGGCCGGGTAACTTATGCCCACGATAAAGCGTTACGCTAACCGGAAACTGTACGACACCGACGCCAAGCGCTACGTCACCTTGGAGGCCGTCGCCGAGCTGATCCGGCAGGGCCAGGAGGTGCGGGTCGTCGACCACACCACCGGCGACGACATCACCGCCCAGATCCAAGCCCAGATCATCTTCGAGGAAGAGAAGCGCAGCGGCGGCGTCCTGCCGCGCACGCTGTTTACCGATTTGATCCAGACCGGCAGCCAGAAGCTGAACGCGCTGCGCCAGGCCCTGACGGCGCCCGCCGCCGACGTGAACGCCGAGATCGAGCGGCGCCTGACCAAGCTGGTGGAGCGCGGCGCCTTGTCTGAGGCGGAAGGGCTGCGCCTGCTGGACCTGCTCCTGGCGACCGGCGCCGCCGAGGGCGAGGGCTTCAACGACGCCGAAGTCGAGCGCGTCATCCGCGACCGCGGCCTGCCCTCCCGCAAAGACCTGGACCGCATCACCCGGCGCGTGGATGCGCTGCAAGCCGAACTCGATGAACTCCTGCGCGGCCCCAAATCCAAATAAGCGCGGATGATCTCGCTGCAGGGCGCCGTCCAGCGGTCGTTCACGTTCCCGGCCCCGCTGCCGACGGCCAGCGCTTACTTCGGCGACTTCCGCCGCGTCCTCACCCACCTCCCCCACATCCGGCTGGTCAAAGCTTTCGCGCCCGACCGGTTTCGCGTCCTCTACCGCACCGTCGAACTGGGCGTGTATGACGTGCGCATCTACTGTGATCTGGCCGTCACCTTCGACCAAGCCCGCGGCCTCCTGCGCGTGACCACGGCCAGCGACCTGACGCCGGTCAAGCCGCGCGCCACGCTCACCTCGCTGACCGCGCAGGGCGCCTACCAAAGCACGTCCAGCTTCCAGGCGGCCGGTGACGCCACTCAAGTGGACTATCGCCTGGAGCTGCGCGCCCGCCTCCCCAAACCCTTCGGCCTGGGCCTGGTCTCCGACCGGACGGTTGAGCGCATCGCCCACAGCATCGTGAAGTGGCGGATCGAGGAGATCGCGGACGGCTTCATCGACCGCTCGATTGCCGATTACCGCCAGCGCACCCGCCGCCGCCGGACAAAATAGGCGCGCCCATCGGCGGCGCGCCTGCAGCGGCTCATATTTGGCTTGTTCCAGCCGGTGCCGGCCGCACCGTCACTCTTCCAGCGCCGCCAGGATCTGGGGCAGCCGGGCCTCGGCCGCCCGCACGCCCAGCGTCATCGCCATCAGTTCAGCGCGCCGGTCGAAGCGAAAGTAGCTGGCCCGCGACAGGTCCGGCGAGATCAAGACATCGGCCGCCTCCAACCCGCCGCCGGACCGCCGCACGTAGTTCTCGAGCACGCCCAGGCCTGGCCCCAGCGGACCCGGCGCCGGCAAACGCGACGAGTTGAACAGATCGACCCCAATGACGACCTCGGCGCCCAGCCGCCGGGCCGCCGCCGCCGGCAGGTTGTTGGTGGCGCCGCCATCCGCGTACCAGCGCCCTTCAATCTCCACAGGCGTCACCAACCCCGGCACCGCGCTGCTGGCATGCACCGCGCGCACCACGCGCCCGGTGCGGAACAACACCGGCTCGCGCGTCTCCACATCGGTGGCTACCACCGCCAGCGGCCGCCGCAGCTGGGCGAAGTACGGATCGCCGATCAGGTCGATCAGCCAATCCTCCAACCGGTCGAAGCTGACGAAGCCGCGCTGCGGCCAGACGGGATTGACGAGCAGACGCCAGCCCAGCTCGGGCAGCAGCTCGCCCAGCTCGGCCAACGTGACGCCGGCGCAATACAGCGCGCCCACCACTGAACCGGCGCTCACCCCGGCGAGGCAGTCGATCGGCACGCCTTCGCGCTCCAGGACAGCCAGCACCCCCAGGTGCGCGGGGCCGCGGGCGATGCCGCCGCTCAGGGCCAGTCCGACGCGCTTCATGCCGGCCGCCCCGCCTCGGTCGGCGCCCGCTGCTTCGCGGGCACCCGGCTCATGGCGTACTCGGCCAGGGCCGTGATGGTCAGGCTGGGGTTGACGCCGGGATTGGCGGGCACAATCGAGCCGTCCACCACGTACAGGCCGGGATAGCCGTGGACCTGACAATCCAGGTCCACCACGCCCTCGGCCGCGTCGCGCCCGAAGCGGCAGCCGCCCAGGATGTGGGCCGTGATCGGGATGTTGAACAGGCTCTCGTTGAAAGAGGCCAGCGGGATGCCGTTGGTGCGGCGCGCGAACTCCTGGGTGGCCTGGTGGCCCAGCGGGATCATGGTCGGCACTGGCTTGTCCGGGTCGGTCTCGGACACCAGGGCGCGCCGCCCGAGTGTGAACAGACTGCGCCCCCAGCGCATGCGCACGAAGTTGTCCTCCGTCTGCATCACCAGCAGGATCGTGCTGCGCCGGGCCCAGCCGGGCAGGACATGCACCTTGAGGAAGTCGCCGATGTGCGTGGCGATCTCCCAGGCGGCCTTGGCGAAGCGCCCCAGCAGGCTGCCCGCGCCGATCAGCGGCCCGGACATCAGCCGCATCAGGTCCGAGCCGGCCGGATAGCGCACCGGCTCCACCGACGTGACCTCGTCCAGCTTGAAGAACGACGTGATGGCGATGCCCTCGGAATAGTCGACGTCGGTGCCGCGCGCGGTGGAACCGAGCAGCGACTCGCTGTTGGTGCGCACCTCGTCGCCCAGGCGAGGCGAGAGGCCGGGCAGCGAGCCGGTCACGTCGCGGCAGCGGAAGAGCAGGCGCAGCGTGCCGAGCGTGCCGGCCGCCACCACCACGTGGCGGGCGCGGACGCGCCGCTCGGCCTGGGGCGGCCAGGTCGTGGCGCGGCGGTAGACGATCTCGTAGCGGGCGCCATCCGGCTGCCCGGCCGGCAAGGGGCGGAGATCGCGGACCTCCGCCTCAGCCCGCACCTCGGCGCCCCAGCGCTCGGCAAAGTGCAGGTAGTTCTTGACCAGCGTGTTCTTGGCGTTATGTCGGCAGCCGACCATACAGCCGCCGCAGTGCGTGCAGCCGCGCCGGGCCGGGCCTTGACCGTCGAAGAACGGGTCTGGCACCAACTCCCCTTCTTGGCCCGGCTCGCCAAAGTAGATACCGACCGTGGTCGGTTGGAAGGTTTCGCCGCGGCCCCAATCCGCGGCGATGCCGCGCAGCACCTTATCGGCCGGGGTCAGGCGCGGGTTGGGTGCGACGCCCAGCATGCCCTTGGCCGTATCGAAGTGCGGGCGCAGCACGGTCCGCCAGTCGGCCAGATCATGCCAGCCCGGCGCCGCGAACAGCCGCTCGTCCGGCTCCATCAGCACGGTGGCATAGCCGAGGCTGCCGCCGCCCACGCCGCTGCCATGCAGGACGAAGACGTCCTTGAAGAAGCTCAGCTGCAGGATGCCAAAGGCCCGCACGACCGGGAACCACAGGTACTTCCAGAACAGCCAGTTGCTCTTCGGAAAGTCCTCGTCCGCCCAGCGTTTGCCGCGCTCCAACACCAGGACACGGTAGCCCTTCTCGGACAAGCGCATGGCCGAGACGCTGCCGCCGAACCCGGAACCGATGACGACGTAGTCGTAGGTGAGGTCTTTTTCAGAAGTCAACGCGTTTCCCCTCATAGATGTATTGGAACAGCCGGCGCGTTTCGGCCCGGTCCGGGATGCGCCGCGAGGCAACCAGGTTGGTGTCCAAGTCGCAGCGTTCACACAGCGCCTCAAGCTGGGCCTGGAAGTCGGCGGGCGCCAGGCCGCACTCGGCGTAGCTCAACGGCTGGCCCAGGCGGCGCAGCAGGGCCCGAAAAGCGTCGGCCAGCGCCGGCCCGGCCGCGGCTTCGTCAGCCACCTCCAGGCCGATGAAGCGGGCCAAATCCAGATAGCGGCCCACGCCGGCATGGGCGTTGTAATCGAGCGTGGCCGGCAGGGCGACGCTCACCGTGCGGCCGTGCGGCAGGCTGAACAGGGCGCCCACCGCGTGCCCGAGCGAGTGCGCCAGGGTGACCTGCGAATTGCTCAGCGCGATCCCGGCCAGCGTCGCCGCGTTGTGCATCTTCTCGCGCGCCTCGGCATCGGCGCTGTCGGCGGCAATGCGCGGCAGATAGGTGAAGGCCAGCTGGGCCGCCTTCAGGCACGGCCCGTCGGCGAAATCGTTGGCCCAGGCGCTGCCAAAAGCTTCGATGGCATGGGTCAGCGCATCCAGGCCGGTCAGCACCGTCAGGCCCGGCGGCAGGTTCGCCACCAGCGCCGGGTCCACGATGGCGACATCGGCCAGCAGTTCGCGCGTGGCGACCGACAGCTTGCGCTTCTCCTGGGCGTCGGTGAGCACGGCGGCCCAAGTGGCCTCGGAACCGGTGCCGGAGGTCGTCGGGATCGTGATCAGGCGGGCCTTGGCGCGCAGGCCAAACGTCTCCATTGGGCTGATGCCGGCCGGGTCGACATCCGGCCGCTCGTACAGCACCCAGGCCGCCTTGGCCGCGTCCATCACCGAGCCGCCGCCCAGGCCGATGATCCAATCCGGCTGCGCGGCCGTCATGGCCGCCGCGCAGCGGCGCACCACCTCCAGGTCCGGCTCCGGCTCCACCTCGGCAAAGACGTGGATGGGGAGGCCGGCCGCGTCCAAACGCGCTTTCACCTGGCGGAACATGGCGCTGCCGGCCAGGAGCGCGTCGGTGACGATGAAGGCCAGCCGCCCAGACACCGCCTCGAGGTGGCTGAGGGCGTCATCGCCGAAGACAATCTGCGGGCTGTTGAAATACCACATACGATTACCCTGGCCTGGCCGGGCGCGGCTGGCCGCGCCGGGCGGGTGAGTGGCGACGGGAATTCAGGCCCCGTCCGGCCATTGCGTCTCGATCAGCGTGCAGCACTTGACCAGGGCGGTCGCCGCCTTGGGCGCGCGCATCACCTTAACCATCGGGCCGGTCAGCTTCAACTGGCGGGTGACCAGGCCCTGGATCGGGTCCAGCCTGCCTTCGATCACCTTGCGCCAGGAGGGCAGGCCGGCCTCGATCAGGAACTCCGGCGGCTTGGGCAGCGGCTCGCGCACCAGGAAAGCGCCCCGGCACTCGCCATGCCACAGGTCCATGTAGAGCTGGGCGGCCTCGGGCAGCCCGGCGCCCGCCTGGACGACGAAGGCGAAATCGCCCTCCCAGGCCTGGGCGGCTTCGCGATACTCCGCGCTCCGGTTCAATTGGTCCATCAGGGCCTTGATCCACTCATCGCTGGGAAACACAATCGGCATACGCAGCTCCTGGGTGATGATGGGCGGGCGCCGGCTGGCTGTGCGCAACTGACCGGCGGTCAGTTTAAGTTTACACGAATCAAGCGCGCTCGGGGTCAGGCCCGGCCGCCCCGCGGGCGCGCTCCTCCGCCACCAGCGTCCGGCGCAGGATCTTGCCCACGGCCGTCTTCGGCAAGGCGTCCCGGAACTCCACGGATTTCGGAACTTTGTAGGGCGCCAGGTTGGCGCGGCAGAACGCCAGCAACTCGTCCTCGGCGGCCGTCTCGCCGGGCTTCAGGACGACGAACACCTTGACGCGCTCGCCCTTGTCTTCCAGCGGGATGCCGATGGCGGCCGCCTCCAGCACCTTGGGATGGCGGTAGAACAGGTCCTCGATCTCGCGCGGGTAGACGTTGTAGCCGCCCGCGCCCAGGATCATGTCCTTCTTGCGATCCACAATCTTGAAGTAGCCGGCCTCATCCATCACGGCGATGTCGCCGGTGTGCAGCCACGGCCGGCCGCCGGCCGCGTCGCTGCGCAGGACGTTGGCGGTCTCGGTGGGCATGTTCCAATAACCGCGCATCACCTGCGGGCCGCGCACGCACAGCTCGCCGGGTTCGCCGGCCGCCACGCGGTGCTCGCCGCTCTCGACGTCGACGAGCTTGACCTCGGTGTCCGGCCAGGGCAGCCCGATGGTGCCGAGCCGGTTCTCGCCAAAGATCGGGTTGGCGTGCGTCACGGGCGAAGCTTCGCTCAGGCCATAACCCTCCACCAGGCGCGCCCCGGTCAGCGCCTGGAAGCGCGCCTGCACCTCGCCCGGCAGGCCGGCGGCGCCGCTGATACAGGCCTTGATCGAACGCAGGCTGTAGCGCTCGATGCCGGGCAGATTGTTGATGGCGTTGTACATGGCCGGCACGCCCGGGTACAGCGTCGGCTTCCAGCGCACGATCGAGTGGACCACGTCCTGCAGGTCGCGCGGATCCGGGATCAGGAGCAGGGTGCCCGCGATCAGCACGCCCAGGTTCATGCCCGTGGTCATGCCGTAACAGTGGAAGAGCGGCACCTGGATCAGCGTCGTCTCCTGGGCCTCGGCGGCGTTCAGCCAGACCCGGCACTGGTAGGCATTGGCGAAGATATTGCGATGCGTCAGCTCCGCGCCTTTGGAGACGCCGGTGGTGCCGCCGGTATACATCAGGACGGCCAAGTCCTCGGGCCGGACGTCCACCGGGTCCGGGCGCGCCGGCGCGCGCGCCAGCAGGTCCGTGAACCAGTCGGTGCGCTCGTCCGCGGAGATATCGACCCAGTGGCCGTGCGCGCGTTCCATGAACAGCGTGAAAAGCGCGCGTGTGGCCGGCTTGAAGTAGCTCTTGATCTGGGCGACCACGACGTGGCGCAGCTTGGTCTCCGGCCGGATTTTGCGGATCAGCGGATAGAACGAGCTCAGGGTGACGAGGACGGAGGCGCCGGAGTCGTTGAGCTGGTGCCGCATCTCCTGCGCCTGGTAGAGCGGGTTGCACGGCACCACCAACGCGCCAACGCGCAGCGTGGCGTAGTAGGCGATGAGATACTGCGGGCAGTTGGGCAGGTGCAGCGCCACCCGGTCGCCCGGCCGCACGCCCAAGCGCTGCCAGGCGGCCGCCAGGCGATTGACGGCGCGATTCAAGTCGCCATACGCCAGGCGCGCTCCCTTGAAGAGGGTGGCCGTCCGGTAAGGGTAAGTCTGGGCGACGCGCTGCAGCACCCGCGGCATCGTCCAATCCGGATAGTCGATGTGCTCCGGGACGTGGGGCTCGTAGAAACGGAACCACGGCTGGCTGTCCATGCGACCGCTCCTGCCGACAGATCTCCGGGAGGTAGGCGCCCGGCGCGACCCGCGGCGCTGTGTGCTGATTGTGGGGGCGAGGACGTTTCCAGCTTAGCGCCCGCAGACCGCGCCTGTCATCTGTAGATCGTCATCGCTTTTTCGCCGGTCGGCACCCGGCCCGCCCTTAGCCGACCAATCCGGTATAGAATTGGTCCGGCGCCGGCCCGAGCGCCGCGCAGCAAGGAGTCTCGTGCGCATCCTCAACCTCGCGCTCATGGCACCGGACGTCGCCGCCCAGGCGCGCTTCTACGCGGCCGGTTTCGGACTGCCGGTGGAAGCGACCGGCGCCCGGCTGACTGTCACGATCGGCTCTACCCGGCTGACCTTCTTGCCGGCCGCGCCAGACTGGTCCGGCTTCTACCATTTCGCCCTCAACATCCCGCCCGATCAGTTCGCCGCCGCCAAGGCCTGGGCCGCCCGCCGCGTGCCCCTGCTGCGGGACAAGCACGGCGCGGACGAGTTCGACTTCCGCACCTGGGACGCCCGCTCCCTGTACTTCCGTGATCCGGCCGGCAATATCGTCGAGTTCATCGCCCGGCAGGCGCTGCCAGCCGCCGGCGGCGCGTTCGGCCCGGAGAGCCTGCTCGGCGTCAGCGAGATCGGGCTGGTGACCGAGGCGGTGGGCCCGACCGTGGCCGGCCTGCGCGCGGCGCTGGGCCTGGAGGTGTTCCGCGGCTCCCACAGTCCGAACTTCGTGGCGCTGGGCGATGATTTGGGGCTGCTGATCGTGGTCCAGGCCGGGCGCGAGTGGTATCCCGACACCGGCCAGGCCGCCGTCCTGGCCGCCAGCGCGGCCCGGCTGAGCCTGGACGACGGCCGCCAGGTGGAGCTTGCCGGGCCGCCCTACGAGAGCGACCCGGCCGACGGCAACGGCCGGCCGCTGTCCGGCCCAATGTCATCGCCCGCCGATGACGAAAACGCTTGAGGCGCCGGGGTGGATTTCGGCTATAATGGCGCTACCATATTAGAACCGAAAGGAATATCTCACCATGGCGGGCGTAACCTACGAACACGTCGACAAGAAGTTTGGCGACAACCATGTCCTCAAGGACCTCAACATCAAGGTGGACGACAAGGAGTTCCTCGTCCTGGTGGGTCCTTCGGGGTGTGGCAAGTCCACGGCCCTGCGCTGTCTGGCCGGGCTGGAAGAGATCACCAGCGGCCGCGTCCTCATCGGCGACCGCGATGTCACCAACATCGCGCCCAAGGACCGCGACATCGCGATGGTGTTCCAGAGCTACGCGCTCTATCCCCACATGAGCGTGTACGACAACATGGCCTTCGGCCTGAAGCTGCGCAAGACGCCCAAGCAGGAGATCGAACGGCGCGTTAAAGAGGCGGCCGAAATCCTGGGCATCGGCCACCTGCTGACGCGCAAGCCCAAGCAGCTCTCCGGCGGCCAGCGCCAGCGTGTCGCCGTCGGCCGCGCCATCGTCCGCGAGCCGTCGGTCTTCCTGTTCGACGAGCCGCTCTCCAACCTGGATGCCAAGCTGCGCGTGCAGACGCGCGCCGAGATCTCCAAGCTGCACCAGCGCCTCAAGACCACGTTCATCTACGTCACCCACGACCAGGTGGAGGCCATGACCATGGCCACGCGCATCGCGGTGATGAAGGACGGCATCCTGCAGCAGCTGGACACGCCCCAAAACCTGTACGACCGGCCGAATAACGTGTTTGTGGCCGGCTTCATCGGCTCGCCGTCCATGAACTTCTTCGACGCCAAGCTGGTCCCGTCGGACGGCAGCGTCACCGTGGACGCCGGCTCCTTCGCCGTGCGCGTGCCGGATGAGCGCAAAGGTCCGTACATGGCCCACGCCAACAAGCAGGTCATCCTGGGCGTCCGGCCCGAGGACATCCACGACCCGAGCTACGCGCCGCCCGGCGTGCATCAGGCCCCGGTCGACGCCACGGTGGAGGTCACCGAGTTGATGGGCAACGAGGTCTACCTGTACCTGAAGTCCGGCGACAAGAACTACGTCGCCCGCGTCGACCCGCGCAGCCGCGCGCGCGTCGGCGACAAGGTCCAGGTGGCCATGAATCTGGACAACATGCACCTGTTCGAGAAAGCGACCGAAGCGGCCATCCGCTGAGGCCAGTCTTGTCCTGGCAGTCCCGGACCGGGAGGCGCCGCGCGCGCCTCCCGGTTCTTTTTCCGGCTGCCCGTGCCTGGCTTGACCCGCCCCTCCCGGCAGCTATAATCCCTCGCCAGACCAACCGACTCAGAAGCCCTAACGACCCATGACCGCCCTGCCCGCCAGCCGCGCCGAGCCGCGGGCGCCTGTTGCCCCGGCCCCCATGCGCGTCTCGCTGATCCTGCCTGCCTACAACGAAGCCGCCGCCCTCCCCACGGTGCTGGCCGACGTCTTCACGACCCTGGAGGCCAGTCTGCCGGGCCGCTTCGAAGTCCTGGTGGTGGACGACGGCTCGCAGGACGACACTCCCGTGGTCGCCCGCGGCTACCCGTGCCGGCTTCTGCGCCACCGCGTCAACCGGGGCAAGGGCGCGGCCATCCGCACCGGGCTGGCCAAGGCCCGCGGCGAACTGATCGTGGTCATGGACGCGGACGCCACCTACCCGGCCAGCGCCATCCCGCGCATCGTGGAGCTGCTGGGCGACTTTGACCTGGTGCGCTGCAACCGGCCGCGCCAGGCCGAGGCCATGCCGGCGCTCAACCAGCTCGGCAACCGCCTGTTTGACCTGGTGCTGACGTTCGCGCACGGCCTGGACGGCTCGGATCACTTGAGCGGCCTGTACGGCCTGCGCCGCGAGGCGCTGCTGCGGATGCGTCTCGAAGCCGAGGGTTTCGACATCGAAGCCGAGATCGGCATCAAGGCGCGCGTGCGCGGCCTGCGCGTGACCAGCTTCCCGATCCCCTACAGCTCCCGGCTGGGCGAGAAGAAGCTCCATCCCTGGCGCGACGGCCTGCTGATCCTGGGCCGGATCGTGGCCATGTTCCTGCTGTACAACCCGCTGATCACGTTTGTGGTCCCGGGTCTGGCGGTGATGATTGTGTCCCTGCTCGGCGCCGCCCTGCTCAGCCGCGGGCCGATCCAAACACCCTTCTTCGGCCTGGATATCCACAGCTTCATCGTCGCCACGCTGGGCGTCCTGGCCGCCTTCCAATTGATCGTCTTCGGCATGGCCGCCGCGCTGTATGGCGTGGAGGCCGGCTACCGGCCGGCCAGTTGGCTGTTCCGACTGAGCGCGCGCCCGGTCCGGCTGGGCGGCGCGCTGGCCGGCCTGCTGATGACGCTGGGCGCCATCGTCTACCTGGTCGGGCTGACCTACGGCTGGCTGAGTTCGGGCGCCGGCTTGTTCTTCGGCCTGCAAAACGTCGTGGCCGGCTCCACCATCCTGGTACTCGGTCTGCAGATCCTCTCGGCCTCGCTGTTCCTGTCGATCTTCGCCGGGCGGCTGGAGCAGCACCAGCGCGCCCCCACCGCGCCGGCGCCCTTCGACGACCTGCTCGATGAATGACCTGCCGCCGCCGCTCGTACCCCGTCCACACGAAAGCGATGGACAGGGGTTGCCGGGCCTAAGTGGCGCTCAGGCGGCGCCGCTCCGTCCATTGCAAGGGGACGGGGTACTCGTCTCGGTCGTCGTCGTCCTGTACAACAGCCGCGCCGACCTGGACGAATGCCTGGCCGCGCTGCGGGCGGATCAGGCCTCGCCTCCTTTTGAAGTCTGGGTGGTGGATAACGCGTCAGCCGACAACGGCGCCGACCTGGCCACTGAGTGGGCCGCGCGCTGGCCGAATCTGCGGGTGCTGCGCAGCCCGGTTAACCGTGGCTACGCCGGCGGCGTCAACGCCGCCCTGCCCCATGCGCGCGGCGATTTCGTGGCGGTGCTCAACCCGGACTGCCAGGTGGAGGCCGGCTGGCTGCGGCCGCTGGTCGCGTTCTTGCAAGCGCACCCCGAAGTCGGCGCCGTCAACCCGCTGCTGTTGCTGCAGCCCGCCGCCGGCGAACGCGACGCCGCGCGCGTGAATGCCGCTGGACAGGACGTGCACGTTTCCGGCTTGGGCTTTAACCGCGGCCTGGGCCGGCCGCGGGCCAGCGTCGATTCCGCCCCGCACGCCATCAGCGGGCTGCAAGGCGGCGCCTTCGTCATCCGCCGTCGGCTGCTGACCGAGATGGGCGGTTGGGACGAGAGCGGCTTCCTGTATCACGAGGACGTCCAGTTGTCCTGGCTGCTGCAGCTCATGGGCCAGGACCTGTACTGCGTCCCGGAAGCCGTGGTCTGGCACCGTTATCACCTGACGATGTACCCGGAGAAGCTGTACCTGCTGGAGCGCAACCGCTGGGCGCTGCTGGCCACACACACCGCGCCGGCCACGCGCTGGGCGCTGGCGCCGTGGCTGCTGGCGACCGAGGCTCTGATGTGGGGCTACTGCCTGCTGCGCGGACCGGCCTTCCTGCGAGCCAAGGCCGCGTCCTATGGCTGGATCCGGGAGCGAGCGCCCGAGCTGCGTGCGCGCCGCCGGCAGATCGAGGCCCTGCGCCGCCGCCCCGATGGCGCCGTGCTGCGCCGCCTGCGCTGGAACTATGCCTGGGATCAGTTCTTGAGCCTGGGCCGCGAGCGCGGGCGATCGGCCCGGCAACCGGCCGGAGGACTGCCGGTGTCAGTGGGCGGCCGAGGGGCGCCGGACGAATGACGCGCGCCGCCGTCGTCATCCTGACCTATAACAGCCGCGCCTTCCTGGACGATTGTCTGGCCAGCCTGGCGCGCCTGACCCACCCGGCGGCGGTCGTGGTGGCGGACAATGCCTCGACGGACGGCACGCTGGACCATATCGCCGCGCACTGGCCGGCGGTGCGGACGCTGGCGCTCGGCCAAAACTGGGGCTTCGCCGAGGGTTACAACCGGGCGCTGGCCCAGGTGGACGCGGATTGGTTCGTCCTGCTCAACCCGGACGCCGCCTTGCAGCCCAACTGGTTGGCGACTCTGCTGGCCTTCGCCGAGCGCGAGCCGCAGGCCGCCATCCTGGGCGGCAAGCTGCTGTTCAGCGGCGCCGAGCGCCGGGTTCAGGCCGCCGGCGCCTGCCTCACCGATGCGGGCACGGCCTTCGAGATCGGCTGGGGCGAGACCGACCACGGGCAGTATGACCAAGCGCGGCCGACGGCGTCCATCCCCGGCGCCGCGATGCTGATCCGCGCCCCGGTCTTCCGGGCGTTGGGCGGCTTTGACGGGGAATATTTCACCTACTTGGAAGACGTGGACCTGTGCTGGCGGGCCTGGCTGGCCGGCCACGCCATCTGGTACGTGCCGCAGGCCGAGGCGCGCCACCACTTTGGCGGCGCGGCCGGTGGGCGGGCCTCGGCCTTCCGGATCCGCTGGATGCAGCGCAACCGCTACGCCAACATGGTTAAGCACCTGGAGGCCGGCACCTTGTGGCAGGGCGCACTGACGTCCGCGGCCTATGACCTGTACCGCGTGCTAGAATTCAGCGCGCGCGGCCAGTGGGCCGGCCTGGGGGCGCTGGCCGCCGGCACGCTGGACTTCGCCCGGGCGCTGCCGGGACTGCTGGCCCAGCGGCGCGCCCTGCAGCCGACCCGGCGCCTGCGCGACGCCGACTTACGCGCGCGCGGCCTGCTGGTGCCGGCGCTGACGGCCTGGCGCGAGTATCGCCGCCTGGCCGGTCTGGCAAAATCACGCGAGGCCTGAGGAGGCCGGTTTGTTCGCCCAGTTGTCCCAGATCGTCCACTACCGGGAAGCGGCCCGTCTGCTGGCCCAGCGCGAGCTGCAGGTGCGTTACAGCAACTCGGCGCTGGGCGTGGTCTGGAGCCTGCTGCACCCGCTGGCCGTCACCGCCTTCTTCAGCTTGGTCTTCTCGGTGATGCTGCCCAGCCCCATCCAGCGTTACCCGGTTTTCTTCCTGGCCGGGCTGCTGCCCTGGAACTTCTTCAGCCTGTCAGTGACCGTCTCCACCAGCGTCATCACCAACAACAGCCAGTTGGTCAACCGCGTCCGCTTCCCGCGCGAGATCCTGCCGCTGGCCGTCGTGGCCGCCAACGCCGCCAACTACCTGGTGGCCCTGGTGCCGCTGGCGCTGCTCATGCTGTTCTACCAGGTGCCGTTCACACTGGCCCTGGCCTGGCTGCCGGCGCTCATCCTGGTGCAGATCGTGCTCACCTACGGCGTCGGGCTGGCCACCGCCGCGCTCAACGTTTACTTCCGCGACGTACAACAGGTCATCGAGGTCCTGATGCTGCCGCTGTTCTTCCTGACCCTGGGGCCGGTCCTGTACTCGGGCCAGGTGACGGAAGACTCACCGTTGCGCCAGATCCTGCAGGTCGCCAACCCGATGGCCGGGCTGGTCGCCCTGTATCAGGATGTCTTCTACTTCGGCCGCCTGCCAGACCTGTCGCTGCTGGGCCTGCTGGCCGTCGAGGCGCTGGTGGTGTTGCTGATCGGGTTGGTGATCTTCCGCCGCCTCAGCCCCTACTTCGTCGATGAACTCTAACGCCCCAGCGCCGGGCGGCGCGCGCCCCACGGCCGACCGGGTCCTGCTGGCGCTGGTGCTGGCGGCCCGCCTGGCCCTGGGCCTGGCCTATACCGTCAGCGTGCCCATCTGGGAAGCCGACAATGAAGACGGTCACTTCGCCTACGCGCGCTACATTGCCAAGCACGGGCGCCTGCTCCAGCCGGGTGATCCCGAAGCTGAAGCCATCTTCCAGAAGTTTCAGCCGCCGCTTTACTACGCACTGACGGCCATCGTCCTGGCCGGCTTCGACCTGGGCGCCGCCTTCCCGGCGCCGGAGCGCAACCCGTTCATCCAGGACGGCATGGGCGCCAACTACGCCCTCCATCCCAAACAGCTGACGCCGGCCGAGGCCGCGCTGTGGAACGCCGTGCACGCTGCGCGCGCCTTGGGCGTGGTCATCAGCACCCTGGCCGTGGCCGTGGTGCAGCGCGCCTTCCGGCGCCTGTGGCCGGGGCGGCCCGGCCGCGCCTGGGCCGCCACGCTCCTGGTGGCGTTCTGGCCGCAGTTCCTGTTCACGGGCAGCATGGTCACCAACGACGTCCTGGTGACGGCCCTGGGCCTGGTGGTGTTCTACCTGGCGGTGCGCTTGATGCAGGCCGGCTTTCGCCTGCGGCTGGCACTGCTGCTGGGATTGGCGCTCGGCGCGGCCATCCTGAGCAAGATCAACGCCCTCGGCCTGGTGCCGATGGCGGGGCTGGCGCTGCTCCTAAGCTGGCGGGCCGCACCGCGCGGAGCAGCCCGCCCGGCCGGGCGCCGGCGCATCGGCGCCGCGGTGCTGGGGTTGGCGGCCGTCACCGTCGGCGCGGTGGGCATCTTGAGCTCGCTGACGTTCGTCACGGCTCAGGTTTTTCAGGCGCGCACCTTTCAGGACTTCGTGCTGCTGGCTCCGGGGCTGGGGTCGGGGGGCCAGGCCAGCATCGCGATCGAAGCGCCGCGCTTCGTCTTCCGCACGTTCCTGGCCTCGTATGGCTGGGGCAACCTGGAAACCGACCCCTGGGTGTACGACGTGTGGCTGATCGCGGCGTTAGCGGGGCTGGCCGGCCTGAGCGTCTGGCTGGTCCGCCGGCCGGGCTGGGCGGCCTTCAAGCCGGTGGCGCTGGCGGGCACAGCCCTGTTGAGCCTGATCGGCCTGGCCGTGGCCCTGGCGATCTCGCAGCAGAACGTCTACGTCCCCGGCCGCTACCTGCTGTTGATCTTGCCATCCGTGGCCGTGCTGCTGCTCACGGGCTGGGAGGCGCTGACGCCGGCCCGCTGGCGCCGCCACGCCTGGAAGGCGCCGGCCCTGGCCCTGATCCTCCTCGGCTGGGTGATCCCCTTCTATACCCTTATGCCCGTGTACGCGCCGCCGCAGCCAGTGGACCCGGAGCGCGCCCCGGCCGTGGACCGCAGCGTCGCCGCGGACTTCGGCGACGCGCTCCGGCTATGGGGCTTCATCCCGGCCGAGGCGACCACGCCGGGCGGTCTGCTGCGCGCGACCCTGTGCTGGGAGGCGCGCGCGCCCGTCCCGGCCCATTACCCGCTGCTCCTGGAGATCGTGGGGCCGGATGGGCAGGGCTACGGCCGGCGTCTGGCTTACCCCGGCAACGGCAACTACCCCACCCGGTTCTGGATTGTGGGTGAGCCGTTCTGCGATTGGTACGAAGTGCCGGTAGGCGCGAACTACCCGGCCCCCAGCGTGGGCGCTCTGCGCGTGGTCTTTCAGGAACAGGCCTTCGGCACCGCACTGCCGGTGCGCGCGCTCGACGGCGCCGACCTGGGCGGCGACGCGCGGGTGCCGATCGTCGTGCGCGACCCAGCGCCGCCGGCGGCGCCGCAGCACGCCACTGCTTATCGATTTGACGACGCGATCACGTTGAGCGGTTACGACCTGACGCCGTTGGCGGACGGCCGCCCCGGCTGGGTGGTCACCCTGCATTGGCGGACCTCAGCCGCGCTGCCCGAGGCCTACAAGGTCTTCGTCCACCTGCGCGATACGCCGACCTCGGCCTTCGCGCAGAGCGATCATCCGCCGCGCGACGGCGCCTACCCGACCACCGCCTGGGCGCCCGGCGAGACTGTGCTGGACACCCATACCCTCGTCCTGCCGGACGAGGCCGCGCCGCCTCTGACCCTGGTGGTGGGCGTATACCGCGCCGCCGACGGCACGCGTCTGGCCGTCACGGACAGCGCGGGCGCGGCGATCCCCAACGGCGAAGTGACCCTGCCGTTTCCGTGACGTCCCGCCCTACGGGGCGCGGATCGCGAACACCCAGTCCGCGCCGTTGCTGTACAGCAAGTCGTAGTTGGGCGAGTCCACGAACCACTCCGGCTTGAGCCCGCCGCCGCGCGCGCCGATGAAAACGTGCGTGGCGCCGGCCGCGCGCCACAGGGCCAGCGTCTCCGGCGCGTTCGCGTCCTTCACCCGGGCCAGGCGCTCATTGAAGGCGCGGACTTCCGCCTCCCAAGCCGGCTGATAGGTGTAGTCGACCGGCGGCATCGTGGTGCGGCGGCTCGTGTACGGCCAGACCCAGTAGCCGCCGTCCGGGCCGGCGTAGACGCTGGTTTGCCAGAGCCAGCTGTTGACGACGAAGACGGCTTCCGGCGGCGTGTTCGCGGCGACCCAGTGGAGCGCGTCCAGGTCGTCCGGCGTGGTCAACACCGTCGTCGCATTGAGGGTCGCCACCTGCGCGCGCAGCCCCAGACTGCCGGCATAGGCCAGCAGGCCCGCGCCGGCGGCCGTCAGCAGGGCTCCCGCCACCGGACGCAGCAGGCCGGGCGCGCGCCGCCACCGGGTGAGGCCAGACCAGGCCTCGGCGCACCCCCAGCCCGCCAGCGCGGCACCAGGCACGAACAGCGAGATCGCCCAGGCGTTGTTGTTGACCAGCCACGAGCCCGAGCCGAGGTTGAGCAAGGCCAGCGTCACCGCTATCCAGCCGGCCATGGCCCACAGCCAGCGCTCGCGCCGCCACAACCCCCAGGCCAGGCTGAGCAGCGCCGCCCCAATCCAGCCGCGCTCCAACAGGCTGGTGAAGTAGCCGACCGGAAAATCGTTGTAGCCCGCCGGCGAAATCACCGCCGCCGGCGCCTGCACGGTGGGCACGATCCAGCGCTCGCCCAGCCGCCACAGCCACGGGGCCGCGGCCAGCACCGCCGCTGTCCCCAATAACAGCGCGCGCCGCCAGCCGCCGCGCCGTCCGGCAGCCAGGGCCGCCCACACGTACGTGGCGAAAAAAGCCAGCACCCGGTAATGGACCAGCGCCAGCCCGCCGGCCAGCAGGCTGGCCCAACCCAGCACGTTCCACGGCGTCCGAGAGGACTGCGTCGCGGCGCTGTCCGGGGCTACGGCCCGCCAGACCAGGCCGAGCAACGGCGCCAGGACGAGCAGTCCGGCCAACTGGGTGTAGCGTCCCCAGGACAGGTAGTAGGCCGGGAAGAGCGAGAGCCAGCCGACGCAGAACGCGGCCGCCAGACCAGCGCCGGGCCGGCCGGTGGCGATGACGACTAACGCGTACAGCGCCAGCGGCATGAGGCCGTTGAGGACCTGGCCCAGGAAGAGGAAGGCCTCAGCCAGCGGCAGGGCCGTGAGACGATGGAAAGCCACGACCGCGGCGTGGACGCCGAAGTGGTAGGTGAACGTGTCCACCGGCAGCAGCGGCGCATAGTTGGCGGGCACGCGCCCGGTCTCATCCAGCAGGCGCGCGATGACGTAGTGATGGGCCGAGTCCACCCAGGCCGGCAGAGTCAGCGCTTGCGCGGCCAACAGGCGCGCCACCAACCCGACCCCCAACACGCCGGTCAACAGGACGGCAGTTGCGGAGGGGCGCGCCCATTCGCCGCGGGCAGCCCAGGCCGCGCGCAGCGCCCGGACCACGACCACGGCCCCGATCAGAATGTAGACGGCGTTCAGCGCGAGGCTCGGCAGCGCCAGGCCCAACCAGGTGACCCATTGCCAAGCCAGAGGCAACAGCGCCAGGCTGAGAGCCAGCGCCAGGCCCCAGCGCGCCCAGGCATCGGGCAGCCAACGGCGCGCGCGGGTCAGGTCCAACACCAGCACGCCGGGCGCGAAGACCACCAGCCACAGCGGCATCGCCGACAGCGCCAGATCCGCCAGAGCGCCGGCCGAGTCCAGCGCGAGGTCGCGCCAGAGCCGGGTGTAGGTGGTAGTGAAGCGCAAGTCGCCCGGGACCAGTTGCTGCCCGGCGCGCAGGTCACCGCGCGCATAGACGTCCAGACTGTGCGCCCAGGCGGTGACCTGGCCCGCCGTCGCGCCTTCCAGCCGGACGGTGTACGTCTGGCCGGCCGAGTCCGGCTCAGGTGCAAAGGTCAGCCGCAGGGGCGCGTTGTGCTTGACGGCGGTAAAGGTCTCGCGCGCCACCAAGCGCCCGAGGGGGCCGACGACGCTGACCGTGAGCGCGGCGTCGGCCGGCGCGCCGGCGTAGACCACGGCCAGCAACTCCACGGCCGAGAAGCCGTTGTGCGCGGCGATCAGGCTTTGCGCCACGGGCGCGGCCGGGTCCGGAAGCGGCGCGGCCTGGTTCAGGCGCGGCTGCTCCTGATCCGGGGCCGTCAACGGGGCCGGCCGTGCCCACCAGAGGCCGGCCGCCATCGCCAAAGCCACCAACAGCCACTGGGCTGCGCGCGCGTTCCCAACTGGGACCAACGGCGGAGGGACGTTCGTTTCGGCTTGACTCACAATAGCGCCATTATAATGACGACGAGGCGAGGCAGGTGTATGCGCTTGTGGCGTGGGTGTCTCATCTTGATCTTGTGCAGCCTGGCGTGGCCGCGTCAGGCCGGGCAGGCGCGCGGGCTGGAGCCGACGGTGACGCTGCTGGTGCAGCCTCGCGCGGCGGCGGCGGCCAGCGCGTTAACCCTGGAGCTGCCAGCCGACGCGCGCGATGTCACCGTGCCCGAGCTGGCCAAGCTCGGCTGGCGCGCGGTGCGCGTGCCGGCGACGGCGGCAGCCGACCTGCAGGCCGAATGGAGCCGCTCTCCGGCGGTGGCGGCCGTCCAGCGCGCCCAGCCCGTGCAGGCTCTGGGCTGGCCGGATGACCCCGGCTGGGGTCAGCAATATGGCCCGGCCGCCATCCAGGCGCCACAGGCCTGGGGGATGGTGACCGGATCCATCTCGGTGACGCTCGCCGTCATCGACAGCGGCATAGACCTGGTCCACCCGGACCTGGCCGACCGGCTTGTGCCGGGCCTGACGCTGGTGGCGGGGACGGCCACGGCTCAGGACGACAACGGACACGGCACTCACGTGGCCGGCATCGCAGCCGCGGACGGCGGCAACGCCATCGGCATCGCCGGCATCAACTGGGGGGCGCGGCTGATGCCCGTCAAGGTGCTGGATTCCCGGGGTCAGGGCGACGACGCCGATGTGGCCGCCGGCATCGTCTGGGCCGTAGACCACGGCGCAGACGTGATCAATTTGAGCCTGGGCGGCCCCTGTCCCTCGCCGGTTATGGAATTGGCCGTGACCTACGCCTACACGATGGGCGTCACCGTCGTCGCGGCGGCCGGCAATAGCGGCGGGCCGGGCGTCCTGTGTCCGGCCGCCTTCCCCACCGTCATCGCCGTGGCCGCCACCACCGCCGACAACACCCGCGCCAGTTTCTCCACCTACGGGCCGGAAGTTGACCTGGCCGCGCCCGGCGCCGTGATCTATTCCACGCTCTGGACACCCGCGGGCAGCGGCTACGGCTACAAGTCGGGCACGTCCATGGCGGCGCCCCATGTCGCCGGCGTGGCAGCGCTGCTGGCCGGCCAGCCTGAGTTTGACAGCCCCGACAAGATCCGGGAGGCCTTGGAAGCTACCGCGCTGGACCTCGGGTCGCTGTGCCGGGACAGCTACTATGGCGCCGGTCTGGTGCAGGCCTATGCGGCCTTGCAGTACAATACATCCGGGACCTCACCGGCGCAGTGCTTCTTCTACTACTTTCCGGTCTTCGGTCGCTGACCGGCAATACCTGAACCCGTCACCTGTATGGTCGAACCCAACAACAGCGCCTTGAGCGAGCGCGAACAGGGGATATTGCGCCTGGTCGCGACCGGGGCGAGCAACAAGGAGATCGCCCAACAACTGGCGATCAGCCCGAACACGGTGAAGGTGCATCTGCGCAATATCTTCGCCAAGATCGGGGTGGCCTCGCGCACCGAGGCGACGCTGTTTGCGATCCAGCACGGCTATGTCCAGGTCAACGCCGCCGTGACGGCGCCGATGGGCGCGGAGGCCGACGCCGCCGACGAGGCCGGGTTGGCTGAAACCGGCGAGGCCCCGGCGCCGCCGCCGGCCCGCGCCTGGCTGTGGCGGGCCGTGGGCGTGGCCCTGGCCGGCCTGCTGTTGGCGGCGGTCTGGCTACTGCGGCCGAACGCGCCGACCGCACCGGGTCTGACGCCGGACCCGCAGCCCACGCTGACGCGGTGGGGCGCGCAGGCGCCCCTGCCGACCAGCCGCAGCGGCTTGGCGGTGGCGGTCTATGAAGAGCAGTTGTACGCGATCGGGGGCGAAACCGAAGCCGGCGTCACCGGCCTCAGCAGCCGCTACGATCCGCAAGCTGACGCTTGGACCGACACGGCGCCCAAGCCGCTGGCCGTCGCCGATGTCAGCGCGGCCGTCATCGGCGGCCTGATCTACGTGCCGGGCGGACGCCAGGCGGACGGCACGCCCGCCGCCGTCTTGGAAGTCTACGATCCGGAGCAGGATGCTTGGTCAGCGCGCACGGCCCTGCCGGCGCCGCGCAGCGCCTACGCGGCCGCGGCTTACGAGGGGCGGCTGTATGTGTTTGGCGGCTGGGACGGCCAGGCCTATGTGGACACCGTCTTCGAGTATGACCCGGAGCAGGACCAATGGACCGAGCGCGCGGCCATGCCGACAGCGCGCGGTTTTGCAGGCGCGGCCGTCGCCGGCGGCGCGCTGTATGTGATCGGCGGCACCGACGGGCAGCGCAGCCTGACCGTCAACGAGCGCTTCGCCCCCAACGCCGCCGTCCCCTGGCAGGCGCGGGCCCCGCTGCCCGAAGAGCGCGCCCAGGTCGGCGTCGTCGCCGTCGCCGACGTCGTGCACGTCGTCGGCGAACAGCCGGATGCGCCCCACCCGTACGCGCTCAGCTACTTCCCGGAAGCCGACCAGTGGCATACCATTGACCTGCCGATCGGTGAGCCCTGGTCACAACCCGGCGTAGCCGCCCTGGGCACGCGCCTGTTCGCGCTCGGCGGCCGGACGCCGGCCGGCCTCACCGACCAGCATTGGTCCTATCAGGCCATCTACACGCTGCTCATCCCCGTGGCCGACGGCCCGGGGGAATAAGTCCACCTCAGCGCGCTCGAAAAGAAAACGGCCCACCTCGAATGAGGCGGGCCGTTCGATTCAACCCTGGCCTACAATGGTGCCGCGTTACGGATAAGCCGTCGGGGCCGCAGTCGGCGCCGGCGTCCCCACCGACACCGGCAGCGCATCGTAGGTCAGCGTGCCCACGTCCGCCGTCTGGGCCGCGGCCACCTCGATGAAGATGTTGTCCTGGGTGCCGGGCTTGAGCAGGATGTAGCTCTGCACAACGGTATCCAGGAAGAGCGTGTAGCGGCCAGGCTTGACGTTGTGAAAGACGAAACGGCCGGCGGCATCGGTGAAAGCCCGGGGCGACGTGGTCTGGCTGTACGACGCCACGAGTTCGACGCCATTCGCGTCCTTGAGCAGATCGGCCAGGTACAGCTGCTGGCCGGGCACCGGCGCGGGTGCTCCAGCCACCAGCAATTGCAGAATGCCGGCGACCTGCCCGAGGGCGGGATCCGGCGTCGGCGTGGGCTCTTCGGTCACGAGCACCTCGCCCGGGCCTGGGTAAGCCGAACCGACTGGGTAGCCGGCACTCTGGCCAGCCGGGGCAGCGGTGGCGGCCGGCGCCGGCGTGGCGACCGGGGTCACGCTGGGGCTGGCGGAGCAGGCCGCCGCCAGCATCACGACCAGCGCGGCGGCTCCCAGGCGCCCGAAAGAAACAGGGGCAACGTGCAACATAAGCGTCACTTCTTCTCCGCAAACGATTAGAGGGTGGCTGGACCACCCTCTAATCGGGTCTGGCTGGGTCGAGCGGCCTGGCTTACTTGTTGATGCCTTCGTAAACCAGGAAGTTGTCGCCGGCGCTGGTGCTGTTGAGCTCGTTGGCCACGCCCACCAGTCTGGCGTTCGTGTCCGGCGAGGTGCCGTCAGTGGTGCCCTGGCAGGTGCCGGAGCCAACGTAGCGGTTGGCGATCTTGTTCTGCTGGACGTCCACCAGGCTCGCGCCGGCCGCCAGAGTGGTGTCGATCTTGTACGTCGTGCCCGTGAACGTGCAGACCACGCGGGTGGAGGCGGCGCCGACGTTCACCACGCTGAAACCGGTGAAGTAGCCGAAGTTGCGGTCCATAATCAGCGGGAATACCACGGAGTTGGTGGCGGTGGCCGCGTTCAGGCTGCCGTAGGACTCGCCGTTGACGCCCGACTTGAGCTGGTTGCCGGCGCCGGCCAACTGCTGGCTGGTGGAGTTGCCCGTCACGCGCGCCGAGCCGATGAAGGCCGTCGCCTGGTTGGTCGGTGCGCCGCGCGTGCAGGTGCTCGACCAGCCCGACGGGGCCGGGCTGGGCAGCGCATACGAGAACGCGTACAGGGCGAACGTCGCCGAGCTGTTGGCGGCGATCGTCTGCGTCTCCGTGCAGGCCGTGCCCGCGCTCGACGGCGTATAGGACACGGTCACACTGGTGGCCGTGCCGCCCAGGTTCTGGATCTGGATGCCGGTGGTGAAGCCAAAGTTGTTGGCATTCACCAGCGGGAAGACCGGGTTCGTCGAACCGCCCGAGAAGCCGGTGTAGGCGAACAGGGTCTTGGGATCTTCCTGCATCACGACGGCCACCAGCGGCTGGCCGTTGCTGCTCGAAGCGATGCCCGAGAAAGTCTTGGGCGTGTGCGTCTCAGTCGCCTGGTCGAAGATCTTGGCCGCGCCGGGGGCGATGGTCTGGTTGGCCGAGGTGCCGTCGCTGTAATTGACCGTCACCGTGGTCGACTGCGTGCCGGCGTTCTGGACGCTGAACCAGCTGTTGAAGCCGAAGTTGGCCTTCATCAGCAGCGGCAGGTACACGGTGGACGCGCCCTGCGAGGAGCCGTTGTAGGCGCCCCAAGCCGTGTTGGCGCCGGAGCCCTGGATGTTGACGACCGAGGCCACCGGCTTGTTGGACGAAATGACCACCGAGCCGCTGAAGCCCGTCGGCCCCGTTGTCAGGGTGGCGTAAGTCTTCGAGCCGCTGCCGGGGACAGTGTCCGAGATGGTGCTGCCCGTGGGGGTGCTGCCATCCTGGTTATAGAACGTTATGGTGATGGTCGCATCGGCAGCATCCAGGTTCTGGATACCAATGCCGGTGCTGTATGAGAACTGCAGGGCCTTGGCCGGCTGGCTCGGGCTGATCGCCAGCGCCGCCAGGCTGAGGGCCAAGGCAACCATCCCTGACATGATCTTATGGAGTCTACTCATTGTTTAGTCCTCTCTACAGAAAAAGGTCCGCCTGAACTTGGGCAGTCTAACAGTCTCCAGCCTGGCGTTGCAATACTTCATCCTGCTTAGAAGAGATAGAACCACGCTGCTTTTCCGGTAATCCATAGGGATTAGCCGAGGCTGGGCCACTGCCATTGGTCAGCTTACAGCCGACTGGCGGCCAATGCGACAATAAGCTCGATCAGTGTGAAGAAGATACGAACAATAACAGCGACCATGACGGCGACACCGGCCGGCATGATCAGGCCAAGGAGTAGACTCAACGTAACTTCGCGGAGTCCCAGTCCGCTAGGCACGACGACGACTAGGGTCGCCAACGTTCCAGACAAGCTCCAGGCGCCGATCACCAGGGGCAAGTCACTCAGCGGAACGGCGTAGACCATCGAAGCCAAAGCGAACAAGACGACGCCGCCGGCGGCCCAATCGGCTACATAGACGCCCATGACCAGCAGCAGCTGGCGATAGGACAACTGCGGCGGCATCTCGGTCTGTTTCAGAAGCCGCAGCGCCCAGGGCGTGAAGCGCGGGTGGATCAGCACGAGCCCGGCCACCGCCAGCGCCAACACCGAGAGCCAGAGCCAGGGATAGGCCGACATTGTCTGGGGCAAGATCAAGAGACCCGTCACCGCCCCGGCCGACGCGATCATCAGGATCTCCATGCCGGCCGCCAGGGCCGTCACGCGGCGGCTGAGGCCGCGCTCTTTGTAAAGCACCGCGCGCCCGGCGATATGCCATGGCGCACCCGGCAGCCGGGCCGCCACCAGCGTCAGGGCATAGATGCGCAGGTGTTCACGGTAGGAGAGGCGGCCGCCCAGGTGCTGCAGGAGCCGGCTCCACGCATAGATGGCCAGACCCAGCGCCACCAAATAGGCGGGCACGGCGGCCGCCAGGGGCCACCAGCGGACGCGCCAGTCGTAAGTCGACAACTGCGGCCAGGAACTGACGACCAGGGCCGCGAGCACGCCGCCCGAGAGCAGCAGGAAGAGGCCGTGCACAGCCAGCCGCCGCCACCGGCCCGCCAGAGCCGTCCGCACACGCTCCAGCGCCATGGTCAGCGGGTCCGCCGGACCAGGTACACGAACGAGTTCGCCCAGTTGAGCGGCAGGAACGGCGTCAACAGCAGGCGCACCAGCGCTTTGGGCCGCCGCAGATAGCTCTGCCAGTCCGTCCAGGAGAGCGGCCACTCGCACTCATACTTGTAGGTCCGCAGCACGGTCAGGCCGTGCCGCTCGATCAGGTCCTGCCATTCATAGCGGGCGGCGTAGCGCTGAATGGGCTGGCCGTCGTCGGCGGTGCGCCCCTCGTGCAGGGCGTTGAGCATGTTGGCGAAGAGGCTGTAGGTGTTGGGCAGCAGCAAACAGCCCAGACCGTCCGGCCGCAGCACCCGCGCCATCTCACGCAAGCCTTGGGCCGGATCGACGTAGTGCTCGAGGCTGCCGATGTTGGTGAGCCGGTCGAACAAACCGTCCGGGAAGGGCAAGGCCTCGCCATTGCTCACCAACAGGCGCGCCGTCGCCTCCGGGCTCACCTGGACCGCCGAGATAGATAGGTCGCTGCCATAGGCGCGCAGGCCGCGTTCCGCCGCCAATTCCGACAGACGGCCCTGGCCGCAGGCCACATCCAGATACGTTTGCCCGGCCTGCGGTTCGATCAGGCTCAGGATCCAGCGGTAGAACGAATCCGAGTGGCGGATCGGGCGGTCCACATACAAATGATCATAGGCCTCCCGCAGGGCGCCATCGCCGCGCACATGATGAATCTCAATCATCAGACTCTCCCTCTCGACGCCGGGCGAAAAACACCATGATCGAGCCGCGGCCGAGGCGTTCCACGATTTCGAAATACGGCAGGAGCAGCACCCGCGCCCCGGCTGATTGCGCCAACCCCAGAAGGACGCGCTGCAGCCCCGGCGCCACCGCCCGCGCTTCCAGCCACAGGCGCAGGCTCAGCACGAGCAGCCAGTGCCGGCCTCGGAAATGCCGGACCGCCTGCACTTCCCAACCGGCCTCCGCGAGCAGCCGGCGCATCACCGCCTGCGGAAACAGCCAGAAGTGGCGGGGCATGTCCCAGCCGGCCCAGGCCGGTCCAAACCAGCCCGCCTCCAGGCTCTCCGGGTCCGGGACACTGATCACGAGCAGAGCGCCGGGCCGCGCGATTCGGGCGGCCTCGCGCAGGGCCGCCGGCGGATCGGCCAGGTGCTCGAGCACGTCCCAGAACGAGACCAGGTCAAAGGCGGCGTCCGGGTAGCGATTATGCATGAAGTCGGCTTCGTCCACCGCCAGGCCATTCCGGGCGCGCGCCTCCGCCGCAATCCGGCCATTCAGCTCCAGCCCCTGCACCTGCCAGCCCCGGCGGCGCAGGCCAGCCAGAAAGTCGCCGCGCGCGCAGCCGACGTCTAACGCGCGGCCCGGCTGGCCGCTGGCCTCCCGCAGCACCGCGCGCACCTGCTTGTCCACGCCGTAGTCGTAGAGCCAGCGCTGCAGGCCGGTCAGCACCGCCGGCCCGTAAGGGACGTAGTCCTCCGGATACAACTCGCCGAAGGCCTCCGGCCCGGGCAGCGGCCAGAGAAAGACCGTGCCGCACGCGCGGCAGCGGTAGACCGTGTAAGCGCCGGGCCGGCGATGCGCCCGGTCGCCACCGCGCATCAGGACGCCCGCGTCAGACCGGCCGCAGCCGAGACAAGAGGGAGAAGCGTGGGTCATAGCAAAAGCCAGCGCGGTCGGGCCGGTTTAGGCCTCCGGGTACAGCCCGGCCTGGCCAACCGGTCCGCTGACGCGCCGATAGGCAGCCTCCAGATAATCGGCCTGGCGGCGCCAGCTGAACTCGCCCTCCGCCGCGCGCCGAGCCGCCTGGCCCAGCCGCGCCTGCTCAGCGGGATCGGCCAACAAAGCCAACGTGGCCGCGGCAAAAGCGCCCGGCTCGTCCGGCGCCACAACGCCGAGTTGATACTGCGGCACGACCGCGGCCAGGTCGCCCACACCGGTCGCCACCACCGGGCGCGCCACGGTCATGTAGTCGTTGAGTTTCAACGGCCAGCGGCCGCGGTTGGCGCCGGTGTCGCACAAGGGCAGCCAGCACACCTCGCAGGCCGCCAGAAACGGATACAGCTGACCAGTGGCTAGCGGTCCGGTCCGCACCACGCGCTCGGGCTGATCGAGGTCGGCCTCGATGGGACGGTTGAAGTAACCGACCAGCAGCAGCCGCGCGTCCGGCCGGGCGCGATGCACGTGGTTGAGGGCCGCGGCCATCAGGGCGGCGTCGCGCGCATAAGTCCCGCCGACAAAGCCGATGAGCGGAGCCGGCCCGGCCAGGCCCACCTGTGCACGAGCGGCGGCGCGGTCCAGGACGGGGACGCGGGTGTCCGAGCCGTTGCGGATCAGGGTGACGGTCTCCGCCGGAACGCCGAGCGCCCGCGCGCGCGCGCCCAGGAACGTGTTGATGACGGTCGTGCCCGCCGCGCGCCTACGAAAGCGCTCCTCGAAGAAGGTCTCCACCGGCCGGAGCACGGCCCGCAGGAGCGGGTTCGGGCGCTCTTCCACAGAGCCGCCGCGGCCAAACCAGTCACACCAGTCCATCAGCAGACGCGCGCCGCGGCGCTGCGCGGCCAGGGCCGGCGCCAGCACCACCGGCCGCGCTTCAAAGGCATGGACGATATCAAACGTCCGGCCCGTCAGCCAGCCGATCCGGCGCAGCGCCGCCCACGGGTCCCAGCCCGAGCGCAGCGCGCCACTGGTGAGGTCTGGCGCTTCGACGATGTGCAGGCCGGCCTCAGCGCGTTCGCGGAAGCGCAGCCGGGCGGCGCGGGCCGTCGCCAGCAAGGTCACGGCGTGGCCGCGGGCGGCCAACTCGCGCCCGAGATGATAGGCCCGCCAGTAGGTGCCCTGGCCGACCAGGTTGAACACGATCAACAGGATGCGCATGCCGGCCGCCCCGCGTCAGTAATAGCTCTCCGACGCGAAGGTCGGGCTGTTGGCCGGCGCAAAGAACAGGTCGAATTGCCAGAGCGCGCCATCGCGGCGGCGCGGCAACGGGTCGCACAGGTCCACGCAGCGCAGCCCCAAGGTCTCCAGGTGGGCCACCATCTGGTGAAAGCGCAGATTCTCAGCTGAGAAGTTGAAGTTGTAGGTCTCGATCATGAGCAGAGCCGTCTGCGCCAGCGTCGCGCGGGCGCCGGCCAAGATCGGGACCTCGAAGCCGTGCGTGTCCAGTTTGAGGAAGTACGGCGGCGCCAGGCGGCGCTGCTGCACTTCCCAGTCGAGCGTGGTCACCGGCACGGTGATGCCGTTCTCGGGAAAAGGCGTGTGGGACGCGATCCCGCCCAGCAGGTCGGTCGCGTCGAAGTAGATCTCGCCCTGGGTGTCGCCGGCGGCCGCGATCACGTAATCCAGGTTGGCGCTGCTGCGCTTGAGCGCCGCCAGGGCCGGCTCATGCGGGCGCTGGGCCTCGATCAGGAGGTAATAGGCTTCCGGGAAGTAACGCCGGCAAACCTCGGTCCAGCGCCCGTCGGACGCGCCCACGTCCAGCACGGTGCCCACCGCTCCCGTGCGCTGGCGGCAGCGCCGCAGGGCCCCGTCGAGCGAGACCGTGTCCAGGTCCTGGCCCAGCCACTTCAGAGCGGTCAGGGCCAGGCCGCGCGCGCGCTCCTTGAGGCGGCGCAGGCCGGGCGCGGCGGGACGGCTGCGCCGGGCGTTGGGCGGCTGGCTCATAGGCGCACGCCATCCCAGAGCCCGCGCCAGTAGGCGCTCAGGGCTTCCAGGCGCCGCCGGGCGAGCAGCCGCAGCGTGGTCCGCATGGCGCTGCTCAGTCGGTACGGGATCACGATCAGCCAACGCCAGCCGCGCACGTGCTTGCGGAAGTACAGCACGCCGCTGCGCGCCATCCAGTAGCGCTCGTAGGGGGTGTCCAGGCCGCCGCTGGCCGCCGCCACCTTGTGCCAGAGTTTGGCCTTGGGCGCCAGCCTGATCGTGTAGCCGGCCTCGCGCACGCGCAGGCTCCAATCGGCGTCGTCGTAGTAATAGAAGAAGCGCTCGTCCAATCCGCCGCAGCGCTCCAGCACGGCGCGCGGCAGGAGCGCGGCGCAGGCGGTGGCGAAGTCGCGCTCGACGACGGCCTCCCATTGCCCGGTGTCGCGCGTGCCGCGCGCATCGCCCAGGTTCTCGTAGGTCCAGCGGCTCATGGCCGCGCCCACCGACCAGATGACGTCCGGCTGGCTATAGTAATAGATCTTGGGCACCACCATCCCGACGCCGGCCGCCGTCACCGGCGCCATCAGGTGGGTCAGCATGGCCGGGTCGGCCACTGTGTCGTTGTTGAGCACCAATACGTATTCGGCGCCCCGCTCGAGCGCGTGCCGCCAGCCCTGGTTGACGGCGGCGGCAAAGCCGCGGTTGGCGGCATTCACCAGCAGTTCCACCTGCGGGAACTGGGCGCGCACGATTTCGGCCGTGCCATCCGTGGAGGCGTTGTCCACCAGCACCACCGCCAGACGCGGGTAGTCCATCTGGAACAGCGACTCCAGGCAGGCCAGCGTGTCGGCCTTCTGGTTCCAGGTCAGCAGAACCGCGTACACCAGGGGCTCGGTCATCGCGCGGCCTCCGCCACGCCGAGCTGGTTGCCGCCCAGCAGGAAGGTGCGGTAGTGGATCAGCCGCAAGCCGTTCCGTTCCAGGCGTGGCTCCAGGCTGGCGCGGTTGAAGATCGTGGCATGCTCGTCCATGGCCGCCCGCGAGAACAGGCCCAGCCGCGCGCCCACCTGGTGCACGCGGTCCCCTGGCGGCGTCGGCGTGGTCAACACCACCCGGCCCGCCGGCCGCAGGCAGCCGGCCAACTGCCGCAGCACGCGGTCGGGGTCCTGCAGATGTTCGAGGATGGCCAGCAGGACGATGGTGTCGAAGCGCTCGTCTAAGGCGAGGTCGTCGCGGTCCAGATCGCGGCGCAGGAAACGCCGGCCCGGATAGTGAGCGGCCAGCCAGGCAATCGAGTCCGCGCTGCGCTCGACGCCCAGGTAGGTCTGGTCACTCGGCAGCCGAGCGACGAGCCAGCCATCGCTGCAGCCCAGGTCCAGGATGGCGCCGCGCAGGAACGGCCGCGCCGCCTGCCAGCGCTGTTCGCGCAGAAAACCGGAGAGCACGGCCACGGCTATTGTCCCAGCTGCTCTGTCTGCAGGAAGCGCGCCAGGCTCTCCGGCCAGGGCGGCAGGTCGGCCAGGCCGACCGAACGCAGGCGGGCGTTGTCGAGCGCGGTGTAGCGCGGGCGCCGGAAGAGGTCCTCCGGCTTGTCGGCCGGCGTGGTCGTGGGCTCGATGTCCAGCGTGCCGCCAACTTGGCGCACGATCTCGCGCGCGAACGCGTACCAAGTGCAGGCGCCGCTGCCGGCCAGGTGATACAGGCCGTACGGCGCCGCGGCGGCCAGCAGGTCCAGCGTCTTCTCGGCGGCCGCCGCCGTCCAGGTGGGCGACATCACCTGATCGTCCACCACCTTCAGCGGCTCACCCGCCCGCAGCTTGCCCAGGATCAGCTTGACGAAGTTGGAGTTGTTCTTGGCGCGGCTCCCGGTGCGCCCGTAGACGCTGGCGATGCGCAGCACGTAGTGGCGCGGGCAGAAGGCGCTCACCAGCTGCTCGCCGGCCAGCTTGGAAGCGCCGTACAGGTTCGTCGGACAGGGCGCGTCGGCTTCCGTGTACGGCCGCGCGCGGTCCGCCGCCGCGCCGAAGACGTAGTCCGTGCTGAAGTGGACCAGGGTGGCGTCGCGGCTCGCGCACCAGCGTGCCAGGTGCCAGACGCCGAGCGCGTTGACGTCGAAGAAGGCGCGCTGCTCGGCCGCGCTCTCCTGCCGGGCGCCGTGCGCGGCCGTGGTGTTGATGACGAGCGCGGGCCGGGCCTGATCCAGCGCCGCCCACAGCGCCGCCGCCTCGGTTATTTCCAGCTCCGGGCGATTCAGCTCCAGCGGCGTTTCGCCGCGCGCGCGCAGGGCGGCCGCCAGGTCCACGCCCAACTGGCCGCGCGCGCCCAGGATGGCAATCCGGCTCATCTAGAACACCGAACCCGTGGTGGCGATGACCTGCTGGGCCTCTTCCAGGGCCCGCATCCAGCGGATGTTGTAGTAGCGCGGGTTGTCAAAGTCTGTGTACTGCCGCCGCCGGATCTCGGCCACCATCGTCGTCACCGACTCCTCGATGGAGACCGCCGGCCGGAAGCCCAGGGCCACTTCCAGCTTGCGGCCGCTGACGCGGTAATTGCGCACGCCCTTGTAAGCGTAATCGGCGCGCAGCTCCACCTTGACGCCGCACTCGCGCAGCGCTTCGCGGACGCGCAGCGCCACCTCGCTGATGCGGAAATTCCGGTAGACCAGGTTGTAGATCTGGCCATTGATGACCTTGGCGTCGGCCTGGGCCAGCAGCCCGTAGGCCCGCGCCGCGTCGCGCACGTCGGCCAGCGGCCGCCACATCTCGCCGCCGTAATGCACGGTCAGCGTGCCCTGGCTGAGCGCGTCTTTGACAAAGGTGTTGACCACCAGGTCATAGCGCATGCGCGGCGAGAAGCCGTACAGGGTGCCCTTGCGCAGGATGCAGACGGTGAACTGCGGCGAAGCCAGTTGCAGCAGGCCGATCTCGGCGGCGCGCTTGGAGCTGGAGTAGGCCGCGCGCGGGTCGACCTCGGAGGTCTCGTCCAGGAGCACATCGCGCTCCTCGTCCGCCACGCCGCGGTCGTAGATCGAGCAAGACGACGCGTACAGGTAGCGCGGCACCCCGTGCGCCAGGCACAGCTGCGCCAGCTGGAGGCTGGCGGTCGTATTCATCTCGAAGTTGGCCTTCGGGTTGTACTCGGCGGTCGGGTCGTTGGACAGCCCGCCGATGTTGATGACCGTGTCAACGGATTCCAGCAGTTCGGGCTTGATGGCGCGCATGTCGCCGGCGATGACCTCGACGCGGTCACGAATGTCCGCCAGGCCCTGCTGCCCGAAATAGAACCGGTCCAGGATGCGGATCGCGTAGCCGCGCTCGGCCAATTCGTGGGCCAGGACCGCGCCCACATAGCCGCCGCCGCCCACCAGCAAGATCTTTTTCATCGCGTCGCCTTCTCCACGGCTCTAGGCCTGGGCCCCGTAATGGAAGGCCGGCTTGGCCTGGTACTGGCGCAGGCTCATCCCGGCCTGGTCTCGCTTGGAGAGCACCGGATCGGTGATCGGCCAAGCGATCCCGAGGTCGGGGTCGTTCCAAGCCAGCGTGCCCTCCGACGAAGGCGTGTAAAAGCCCGAGCACTTGTATTGGACGTCGGCGGTGTCCGACAGGGTCAGAAAACCGTGGGCGAAGCCCGGCGGCACCCACAGCTGCTTGAAGTTGTCTTCGCTCAGCTCGATCCCGAACCAGCGGCCGAAGGTCGGCGAGCCGACGCGCACGTCCACGGCCACGTCGAAGATCGCGCCACGCGTGCAGCGGATGAGCTTGCCCATCGGCGCTGTCAGGTCCTGGTAGTGCAGGCCGCGCAACACCTTGGCGCTCGAGCGGGAGTGGTTGTCCTGCTTGAAGACGGCGTCCACGCCAGCCTGGGCGAAAGCGGCCTGATGGTAGTTTTCGATGAAGAAGCCGCGCTCATCCCGGAAATACTTGATCTCGATGATGAGCAGGTCGGGCAGAGGTGTGGTGAGGGCAGTCGTTTCCATGCTTTCTTTCTCGATAAAGTGGCGCGGCTGTTGGCGCCGCAGACGTTTACGGGCTGGCACGTTCCAGCACGGCAAAAATCCAGACGTGATCCTGGCGGTAAACTAACTGGAGTTCCGGGCGGTCCAGCAGCGCCGCCGGGTCGGCGGCCCCCTCCGGATTGTTGACGCGCCCCTGGCGCTGCCCAAAGTAGATGTAGCGCACGCCTTCGGCACGCGCCTCGGCCAGGACGGCTGGATCGGCCCAGCCGCGCTCGGCCACCAGCTCCATCAGCGCGTTCACGCGCGCCACGCCGTCCGACCGCGACATGCGCTCGACCACGTACGTGATCGGCGGCACGGTGGTGGCGCGCCCGGCCAGCAGCGGCAGCCACCAGCCGCCATCGGCGCCGACCGCGATTGTACCTCCATACGCCAGGAACCCACTGATGCCGATCCGGGCTTCCGGCGCGGTGTTGGCCCGCAGCCAGGCCGCCGCGCGGACGTCCGGGCGGGTCACCAACTGGCTTTGCAGCGGCGTCAACTGGCTCGCGCGCTGCGCCGCCCCCCAGACGCCCAGCCCCAGCAGTGCGCCGGCCAGCACCCATTGGCTCCAGGCCCGCTGCGCGCCGATCTCGGCCAGCCAGCCCACGCCGGCGCCAGCCAGCACGGCCGCCGGCCCGTAGGCGAACAGCAGCAGCACGAAATTGGTGATCAGGCCCTCGCCCGGCAGGCCCAGCCATTGCGGATTGGTGATGACGAGCGCGCCGCCCAGCCACAGCAGCCAGGTCACGGCTTCCGCGCGCCGCCGCCAGAGCGCCCAGGCCAAAGCGCCGCCGGCCGCCAGCCACAGGGACAGCGGCAGATAGGCGCTCAGATCGCCGACCACGTTGGTATCGCGCACGACGGCCGCCGTCTGCGCCGCGGGCGTGGCCAGCCAGGCCGCGAAAGTGCGCGTAATCTGGCCGGCCAGCGTGTTCACAAACCACGGCAGGAAGAGCACCCCGGAAAATACGCCGAGGCCCACCAGTTGACCCAGCCGGGAGCGCCACGGTCCGCTCGGGCGTCGGCCAATGACGGCCGCCACCAGAAAGACGCCGGCCAGAAAGATCAGACGGTAGTGCGTGAGCGCCAGCCCGGCCAGGGTCAGACCGGCGCCCAGCAGCAGGCGCCGGCCCGGAGGCGGCGCGTCCACGGCGGCGGCGACAAAATACATGGCCACGGGCAGGATCACCTGGCCCGCCAACTGCGTGTAGCGGCCCCAGTTCACGTAGTGCATGGGCATCGGGGCCAGCAAGCCCGCGGCCACCACAACGCCGACCGCCGCCCAACGGTTGGGCGTGAAGCGGGCGGCCAGCGGCACCAACGCGACCACGGCCAGGACGTTGAGGGCCTGGCCCGTCCACAACACCGCCTCGGCCGCCGGGCGTCCGGTGAGCCAGGCGAAGACCGCCGCAAGCGAATGAAAGCCGAAGTGGTAGGTGAACGTGTCTAGTTCGGCATAAGGCGCCCAGTTCTGGAACAAGCCGCCGTGGTCCAGCAGCAGCTGGACGATCTCGGTGTGATGGAGCGAGTCGCCCCACAGCGGATATTCCAGCGCCCGGACCACCCAACACCGGACGAGGACGGTGAGCGCCAGCGCGGCCAGCAACGCGGCCTCCGGCCAGAAGTGCCCGGCCTGCCGCCAGGCGCGCAGCCGTGCCCCCCACTCTCGCCAGCCGCGCGCGGCCCGCCAGGCCAGCCACACCAGTGCCAGCCCGGCCGGTCCCCAGGCATACCCGGCGCCCAGAGACAGGCCGACCAGGTAGGTCCACAGCAGCAGCACCGGGTACAGCGCGGCGCTCAGCCCAGCCGCCAGCCCCAGTCGTTCCGGCCAGGCCAGGCCGTCCGGCCGCAGCCATCCGAGCACGGCCCAGCCCGGCAGCACCAAGGCCAGGATCACCACCCCGCCACCGCCGAGCCACCCAGCCGCCTGCTCCAGTAACCCGCCCAGCCCCAGCGCCGCCGCATAGGTTAATTGAAACGCCATCTGCGTGTCGGTCGGCTCGTCGTCCATGTAGAGCGCGCCGTCTAGATAAGAATCAGCCGGGCCGCGGCCCACCAGAACCTGGCCGGCGCCGTCCAGGGCCAGGCGGGCGTAGTAGTAGCGATGGCGTGAATCAGCCTGGGGTTGGAAACTCAACCGGTAGAAGCCAGGGGCGGTGACGGCGCTGAGCGGCAGGCGCGCCACGGCCACTTCCGGCCCAGCCAGCGCCTCCGCCCGCAGGCTCAGCGTCAGCGTGCCCGCCCCGGCCACCTCCGGCTGCAGGTAGACCGCCAGCCCATCCAGGCCGGCCTGACGGGCCACAAACGTCTGCCCGACCGTGGCCCCTGCCCCCACGCGCGCCAGCGGCGCACTGGCCGCGCCCTGCTCCACGGCCGTGATGCCGGCGCAGCCAGCCAGGCTGAGGGCCAGTACCGCCAGCCCCAAGTACAGCGTGACACGTTTTGCCATGACGGAAAGGAGGCGCCGGCGGCGCTAGTCGGCCGCGCGCTCCGGCGCCGGCCGGGGAGCGTTCAACTCAAGGCGCTTCAGCCGGTAAAGCGTCTCCTCGTGCAGACGCCGGTTCTGGCCGATGAGGTCGGCCAGCACGCCGAAGAGGAAGATCAGGAAACCGATGACCAGGGAGACGCCGCCGATCAGCACCGATTGGACGAAGCGCGCCACACCGACGGCGTCGCCGGTCAGGTAAAAGGCGAAGAAGCGCAGCAGCAGGACGCCGCCCACCAGGAAAAACGGCAGGCTGACGAAACCGAAAGTGCGCAGCGGCTCATACAGCGCATAGATGCGCACGATGGTGGCCGCCGAGCGCTTGATGTAATCCCACTCGTTGCGGATCAGGCGCGAGCGCCGCAGCTTGGGGTTGGCCACGATCGGGATGTGGGCGACGCGCAAGCCCTTCTTGCCGGCCTGAATGATCGTCTCGAGCGTGTACGTGTACTGCGTGAAGATGTTGAGGCGCAGGGCCGCCTCACGCGTATAAGCGCGGAAACCGCTGGTGGCGTCGGGCACGGCGGTACCGGACGCCAACCGCACCACCCAACTGCCCCAACCCTGCAGCAGGCGCTTGAGGGGCGAGAACTGTGCCAGCTTGGTCGGCTGCCGGTCGCCGATGACGAGGTCAGCGCTGTTGTCCAACAGCGGCGCGATCAGGCGCGGGATGTCGGCCTGGGGATACTGGTTGTCGCCGTCGGTGTTGACGATCAGATCAGCGCCCAGCCCCAAGGCCGCGTCCATGCCGGTTTGGAAGGCGGCCGCCAGCCCGCGGCGATACGGATGCCGGACGATATGGTCCACGCCCACGGCGCGCGCCACCGCAACCGTGTCGTCGGTGCTGCCGTCGTCGACGACCAGGACCTCTACTTGATCGATGCCCGGGATCTGGCGCGGAATGCCGCCCACGGTCAGCGGCAGCGTCGCGGCCTCGTTCAGGCACGGGATCTGGATGATCAACTTCATAGCGGCACCGTCTGGGCCGGAGCGGGCCAGGCGCGCGGCGCGCCGGCTGACGAGCGCGCGGCCCGGTGGCCGAGGCCCGCCGCGTCAGCGCGCTGGCGATAACGCTTCCCGAAAAAGCCGCGTTCCTCCAGGAGGCCGCGCGGCTCCGCCAAGAGCCTCCCTTCCCGGGAGGCGGATGTCACGGTCACGGACATGGTCTGCTTCCAGGCTCGCTGATTCTGGGGGCGGTGCCGACCGCCGCTCAGCGGCGCCCCGCCAGCGCTTCTGTGTAGAGCGCCTCGATCCGGTCGACATGCTCGGCGAGGGTCGCCGGCGGCTGGACGCCCGCCCGCAGATGGGCCAGCAGGCCCGGCTCGTCCACCAGGCGCCGCAGCTGCCGCTGCCACGCGGCGACATCGCCCGGCGGCGCCGTCAGGCCGTCGACGCCGTCGCGCACCCGCTCGGCGGCCGCGCTGCCCGCCGAAACCACCACCGGCCGGCCGGCCGCGAAGGCTTCGTCCACGACGATGGCGTGCGTCTCCGGCCACAACGACGGCAGCACGAGCACATCAGCGTCCTGCAGGGCCGCGGACACCTCCGCGCGGGTCAGCCGGCCGCCCAGGCTGACGCCGGGTTGAGCGGCCAGCCGGGCCAGGTCGGCCGCATAGGCCGGGTCGGCCGGCGCATCGCCATGCAGACGCAATTCGGCGCCCAGCGCCCCCAGGCCGGCAAAGGCTTCCAGCACCACCTGCGGCCCCTTTGAGCGGAGGAGCGAGCCCAGGTACAGGAAACGCGGTCCGCGTCCGGGCCGCCCGGCCGGCGGCGACACGGTCCCGGAGGCAGGCGCCAGGCCATGCCGCACCAGGCGCAGGCGCTCGGCCGGGATTCCCAGGCGCTGATAGGTATCGGCGACGATTTGTGAGGGCGCAATCAGCAGCTGGCCGGCGAGCAAGGCCCGCCGCAACACACGGGTGCGCGCGGCAAAAACGGGCGTGGTCGCCGCCATCAGCACGGCATTGGGGCCGCGCCCGAGGCGCTGCAACGCGCAGCCGCCACAATGATACCCGATCCCGGGACCCGGACAAAGCTGGCCGGTGTAGCGGAAGAGCCAGGTGTTGCTGCACGCCCACCAGAAGTCATGGAGCGTGATCACCACGGCCGCGCCCCAGCCGCGGGCCTGGGCCGCCAGCCACGGCGAGAGGCCCAGCCCATGCTGCACGTGCACGAGGTCGGGCCGGAAGGTGTCCAACGCGGCGCGGAAGGCGCGCTCGGCCGCCGGGTTGCGGAAGCCGGCCAGAAACGTGCCGGCCGGGCCGGCCGCGCGCCCCCCGCCCCACGGCACCGCCTGCACGCCGATCCCGTCCCACTCGTAGCGTTCGGGCGCGGCCGCCTCCGGGTCACCGGTGAAGATCTGGAGCGTATGGCCGCGCTCGCGCAGGCCGCCGGCCAGGGCAGCCGTGTAGACCTCGGTCCCGGCCAGATAGCGCGGCAGGTAACGGTGGACGACGTGCAACAGGCGCATGCCGCCGCTATCCCCGGCCGGCCCTGGCGGCCCGGATCGCCTGGTAACGAGCGTCCACGGCCGCGGCGTAATCCTCGAACGTCCACGGGGCAAAGGTCTCGGCCGGCGCCAAGGCCAACCGGTCGCTGGCGGCGGCGGTCCGCAGCGCCGCCGCCCAGGCGTCCACGTCGCCGGGCGGCGCCAGCCAACCGTTGTGGCCCGGCCGGATCAGCTCGCGCAGCGCGCCGGCATCAGCGCCGATCACCCATTTACCCGCCAACAAGGCCTCCCGCGCCACAAACGAGAAGGTCTCGTGCCAGAGGGAGGGCACGAGCAGCACATCGGTCCGCGACAGGATGCCGGGCAGATCGGCCTCGTGGCGATATGGGCCGTGCCAGGTGACGCGCGGGTCGGCGGCGATCCGGCGGCGCAATTCGCGGTTGAAACGATGATCCTCCGGGGCCATAAAGCCATGCAGGGCGAGGCGGTGGTCGGCGCCGGGCAGCGCCCGAAAAGCTTCCAGCGCCACGGCCACGCCCTTATGCGGCAACAGGCCGCCGATGTAGGTGAAGCGCACACCCGCGCCGGGCTGGGGGGCGGTGGTCCCACGCAGGGCGCGCCACCGCTCCACCTCCATACCCAGCGGCATAACCGTGATGCGTTCGGCCGGGATGCCGAACTCGACGTACAGGGTCTGCACGAATTGCGACGGCGCCGTCAGCGCGTCCGGGTAACTCAGGGTCTGGCGCATCGCCGCCACGCGCTCGGCCATGGCCGTCTGCTGGGCGAGGGTGGGCGCGGGCACGGCCGCGGCCGCCGCAGGCGCGGCCGCCCGGCGCCGGCCCAGCCCCAACTCTACGGCTTCGGCGATGGCGGCCTTGACCGGGGCCGGCAGGCGGACGGCCAACGGATACATCCAGGAGCGGCGCAGCCGGGCCAGGCGCGGATCGCCCAGGCGCACACAGGCGAAGCAGTTGACGGCGTGGTGGCTGCCCGGACACAACGCCGGGCGCGTATCCAGGAGCTGAACGGTCGGGCAGAGGTACCAGTAGTCGTGCAGGGTGAGCAGGGACGGCACGCCCAGTTCGTGGGCCAGGCGCGGCAGCTCAGCCGAGAGGCCAATACAGTGCTGGAAGTGGATCAGGTCCGGCTGCCAGCGCGCCACCACCGCGCGGAAGTGCGCGTCGATCTCGGGCTGACGATAGAACCCGGCGAAGTCCAGCACATCCAGGAAGTTGTTGTTGACGCGCCAGACCTCCAGGTCCGCGTAGGTGTCGGCGCGCATGGCAAACTCGGGCCGGCGCAGGTCGGCCTCGCGGCAGAAGACGGCCAGCGTGTGCCGGCCCTGCAGGGCGCGGCAGAGCTGCAGGGTATGCAGCTCGACGCCGGCAAACGCCTGGGGCGGAAAACCATTGGCAACTTGAAGGACGCGCATGCGGCTCAGAGGCCGGCCGGCCCCGATCACAGTGCCAGGGCCGGCCGGCGAGTCAGCGCGCTACGGCCGCACGGCCAGCGGCAGGTAGACCTGGCTCAGCGTGTCCAGGACCGTGACCTGCACGCTGAGCTGGCGGGCGGCGCTGTCCGTGATCGTCAGCGTGTGGGTCCCCAGGCTGGAACTGCCGTTGGCGGAGACGGCGAGATCGGCCGCGTCCCAAGGCGCGGTCAGGGTCCCGTCCGACCAGGTGCAGGTCAGGCCGGCGGCCGCGCAGCCAGACACAGTGCCGAGCGTGGCGTTGGCGGGCAGGCCGAGGGCGCCGATCCGGAAAGCCGTCGCCGTGGCGCCGCTGCGGCCGACCAACTGGGCGGTGGTGCGCGTGCTCAGGACGGAGTCGCTGGACAGGGTGTCGCCGGCGCAGCGGGTCGTCGGCGGGTTCATGAGCTTGCTGGCGTCGAAGGTGGCCGTGAAGGAAGTGTCCGCGATCTGGTTCTTGTAGTCGGTGGTGATGGAGGCCGGCTGCGGGCTGCCGAAGAGCGGATCGGCCGGAAAGACACCGCCGACCGGCGGCACGTAGCTGACGTTGGTGTTCTGCCAGACCCGGAAGTCGGCCTGGCTGGTGTTGTGGTAGGCGTAGTCGTTGAACCACACCACGGCGCGCAGGAGCGGGTAGGTCTGCAGGCGCGTGTAGGCGTCCTGCATCCAGGCCGTCTTGGATTGCTCGCCGGTGTGCGTGCTGCCGATTTCGGCGTGCAGGATGGGTTTGGCGTAGCGGCACTGCAGGTCCTGCAGCACGCCGTCGTACAGCTCCACGTACGTCTGCGGCGCGGCGTAGCCCAGGTACGGGAACCAGTTGTAGCCGCTCAGGCCGATCCAGTCCACGTACTGATCACCGGGATAGTAGTTGGGGATGGCGTTCCAGGCGTCGGGCGGGTTGCTGCCCCAGTTGGGCGACCACAGCCATTGGACGTTGGTGACGCCCAGGTCATGGAACTTCTGCCAAACGTAGCGCCAGGTCTGTTTGAACTTGTCGGTGTCGCCGGTGCCGTCGCTCCTCTGGTTGTAGCTGTGGCCGGCCCACCAGGGTGAGTCGGTGATGTTCATCTCGTGCATGTAGCGGATGATGAATGTCTTGTTGGACCACTGCTTGAGCTGGTTGGCGCAGTTGGTGATGAGCGTGTCGTACTGGCCGCTCAAGACGTTGTCATACGCGGACGGGCCGGGGTTGGCCAGCATCGGCCGCGGCTCCCAGGTGAGCATGATGGCGCGCGTCGGGTTGATCCCGGGCTTGCCGTTGGAGCCGTTCGGCGGCCAGGCGTCCACAGCGTGCGGCAGAAAGCCGTCGTCGCATGGCACGGTGACGCTGTCCCAGGGCCGGAAGTACATGACGATGCCGAGGTTCTTGCCGGCGGCCGTCTGAAAGTTGGCGATCTCGTCTACGTAGTTGGGCACGCCCGAGCGCTGCGTGGACGAGGTCGGGTTGAGATGGACGCCGTGCACGATGTAGCCGGCTGGCGCCGCGAAGGCCTGGGCGGAGACGCCGCCTTGCGGCCAAGCCTGGGCCTGGGCGGTCGGCCGCAGCGGGGCCGCGAACAGCCCGCCCAGGACTAGCACCACCATCAGCCACGACACCTGATGTTTCAGCTTCATCCTCATAACCTTTCTGCGGGGGAGGGTGTCAGAACGGCGCCGGCGGACTGGAGCTACGGTTGCGACGAGCTCCAGGCGGACACCGCCTGACGATAGGCTTGGAGGGTCGGCGTGCTGGAAGTGGCGCGGAAGTCGGCGTCAGCGCCGGCGATGTGGGAGACGTCCGGAAAACGCTCCTCCACCCAGCACAGCACGCGCAGCAAGGGGTAGTTGGTGCGCGCGGTCTGATACGCGTCACGGATCCAGGCGGCCTTGCGGTTCGGATCGTAGGGATCCTCGGCACTGCCGAACTCGGGGATGATCTGCGGCTTGGCCGGGTGCCGGCTGGCCATGTCGCTGAGCACGGGCTGGAAGATCAGGTCAAAAGTGGCCCAGACGTAGCCGCCGTAACCGCCGTTGGTGCTCTGCTCGCCCCAGTTGTAGCCGTCCGGGCCGACCCAGTCCACCACGTCGTCACCGGGATAGTAGTTGTTGTAGCCGTTCCAATCGGTGCCCTGCGGCCAATCCCGGGCGTTGGGGTTCCAGATCCAGCGGATGTTGGGGGCCAGCGGCGCCACCAGGGCATGCACCTTGCGATAGGCGGCGATGTAGCGCTCCGGCCCGTCGGACTTGGCCGGGTCGCCGTAGCAGCCGGTCAGCGGCAAGTTGCCGCAGGCGTCGCCGGGCACGTTGGCAAAGTAGGTCTCGCCGTCCGCGCCGAACGCGTACTGGCCGGCCCAGGAGTAGCTGGGGATGTTCATCTCATGGCCCCAGCGCACGAAGACGGGGTAGCCGAGGGCCGCGATGCCGTTGGCCCAGGCCGTCATGTAGGCGTCCCATTGCCCGTTGAGGATATCCTGCAGGCTGAGCGCCGCCACATTGCCGGAGCCGCCATTGGAGCAGTCCATCGGCATCCACGTGATCAGGGGCATGGCGCCCAGGGAGTGGACGTAGTCGAGGTAGATCTGAATATCGGAGACGGTGTCCACCCACGCGCAGCCGAAGCCGGAGGAGATCAGGTGCACGCCGTGGGTCTTGCCGGTGGCGGCGATGAAAGCGGCCACGTCGTCGTCCCAGGTCGAGCGGTATTTGAGCGGAATGAAGACGCCGGCCGTCACCGTCCCGGCGTCACGCTGGATCACGGGCAGATAGGTCACGCTCCCGTCCAACGGCTGCCCGCCCGGCTCAGACGCGCCCGCCGGGTAGAGTTGACCGCCGGCCAGCAGGCTCATCGTCAACAGCGCGCTTAACACCCAATGACTCTTGGCTTTCATTAACACCGTCTCCTCTCGGCTGCGTAGGTTTACCAAAATCCACCGCCGCCCCTGGCGGTCCGGCGGCGCGCGTGTGCCTGAGTATAGAACAGGGCCAGCCGTTCCAGTAAGCGGCTCCCGTCCGCGTTGGTTGGCGCCGCTTAACCCGGGGCCGTCCAGCGTGACCGCCAGGCCTCGGCCGCCCCGGGCTTGAAGCCGATGAAGCAGCGCCGTTTGCCCTCGGAATACAGGTGCACGGGTTGCGCGCACTCCCCCACCACCTCGACGATCTCGGCGAAGCCGGCGGCGCGCAGCGTGTCGATGACGGCCCGGTAGGTCGGCAGCAGTTCGATCGAGCGCGTGCCCTCGATGGCCACGGCCGTGTTCCGGCCGGTGACCACGCGATAGGCCGAGACCGGCTCCGGGTGGCACAGGGTCTCCACCACCGCAAACTGGCGGGCGCTGCGGCAGCAGAACTCGATCAGGTCCACCGGCCGGACGACGTGGTAGAGCAGCCCCAGGCACAGGACGACGTCCACGGGCCGGGCCGCGCTCAATTGATCGACGTCGCCCTGTTCAAAGGCGGCGTTCTCAATCCGGTAGTACTCGCGCAGGAAGCGCGCCTGGCGCAGGTTCTGTTCGCGCACTTCGATCCCGACCACCGACTGCGCACCGCGCTGGGCCAGGTCCAGCGTGAAGGCGCCGCAATGGCAGGCCAGGTCCAGCACCGTGGAGCGGCCGAGCGCGTCGCCGAGCAGGGCCGCGACGGTGCCCGAGATCAGCTCGGAGCGGTAGCGGTGGAACAGCGTGGTCTCCGCCGTGAAGGTCGCGGCCAGCTCGGTGGTGAGGCCGTGCCCGAACTCGAAGTAATACTCCCACGGGCCGAGGGCGCGCAGTTGGGCTTCCAGATCGGCAGCCGACCAGGCCGGATTGAGGCGCCGCTCCGCGATGAACGGGAACTCAGCCGGCCGGATCGTCCGGCGCAGCTGCGGCAGCAGATACTCGGGCGGGTGCTCGGGCTGGTAGCGCTGCGTGAAACGGTAGGCGGCCCGGCTGAGCTGTTGAAGCAGTGCGGTGAGCATGCGTGGGGTGGTCCTCCGCGGCGGGCGCGTCAGGCGGCCGGCTGGCCGGTGCCCTGGGCGCGCAGCCGTTCTTGTTTGGAGATGCGCCGGATCAGCCAGGCCGGCAGGCGCTCATAGTGTTGGCCGACCTGGGAGCCCAGGAAACTGGCGCCGTGCCAGAGCGGCGCATACGCTAGCCAGAAGAGCCGGCGCCCCAGCGGCAGCGGCTGCTGGAAGATGAAGCGCGCATCGCGGGCCAGCGTGCGCGCCAGGACGTACAGGCGCGCGGTGAAAGGCGGCGGCGCGCCGTGGACGTCGTCGCCCAAGGCCCGCTTGAGGCCGCGCGCATGGTCGACGTTCTGCGCGAACTGGTCCCACAGGCCGTAATCATGGCTGTGCACGACGCGCGAGCGCGGCTCGTAAATCAGGGTGTACCCGGCCCGCAGCACCTGGTCCGCCCAGCGCGCGTCCTCCGCGAAGTCGACGCGCTCAAACGGGAACTGCTCCCAGACCGAGCGCCGCAGGCAGGAGCTGGTGTTGCTGAACCAGGCGTAATAGGCGCGCCGGCGGGCATAATCGGCCGGGTCGGTCAGGCGCTTGACGACGCGGTGCGGCGTGCCGCTCTGCTCCCACTCCTCCTGGAGCAGGCGCGCCATCGGCAGCGGGCAGGTCGGCCGCGGCAGGTGGCGGCTGAAGGCCCCGGCCACCGTGGGGGCCTCGTCCACGGCATCGAGCAGCGCGTCCAGCCAGCCGGGCGTGGGCGTCGCGTCATGCGTGAGATAGACGAGGTAACGGACGCTGGGGCTGGCGAGGCGGGCGCCATAGTTGCGCGTCTCGCCATGATTAAAGTCGGCCGGCGCGATGGCGCTCACCCGCACCGGGTAGCGGGCCAGCAGCGCCAGTGTGTCGTCCCGCGAGCCGGAGTCGACGGCGATCACTTCAAAGGTGCGCGACGTCGTCTGCGCAAAGATAGCGTCCAGCAGCTCAGCCAGGTAGCGCTGGCTGTTCTTGGTCAACAGGATGATCGCGGCTGCGGGCGCGGCGTCCTCTGGGCCGGCGGAGACCGGTGTCACGGTCGCCCTCCTCTCAACGGCGGCGCAGACCGTCGATCCAGCGCAGCAGGCGCATGACGCGGCCGTTGTTGAGCGTGGTCAGCGTGGCCTCCAGCGTCTTGACCCGCGCCGCCAGGTCCAGCCCATCCAGGGCGCGGCGCGCATCCGGCGCAAAACGCGGCGCGGCCACGAAACGCGCCAGCGGCGCCACCACGCGCTCCCACTGAAACTGCTCGGCGACGGCCGCGAAGCGCGGGGCCAGCTCCGCGCGCAAACCGGGCCGCTCCAGCAGTTCCAGCAGCGCCGCCACCAGGGCGTCGCGGTCGCCGGGCGGCACCACCCGTCCCAAGCCCTGCGCGGCCACCAGGTCGGCCAGCGGATCGCCGGCGCTCACCACCATCGGCAGCCCCGCCCAGAGGTAATCCAGGAAGCGGGTCCGGAACGCAAAGCGGCTCTCCAGCCCCGCGCGGTGCAGGCTGACGCCCAGGTCGGCCTCCAGGAGATAGTTGGCGCGCTCGGCGTAGGGCACCCAGTCCCCGAAGAAGACGTGCCGGTCCAGCAGGCCAAGGGCGCGGGCGCGCTCCACCACCTGCCGGTAGATCGGCATCTCCGGCACGGCGGCGCGGTTGAAATGCAGGCCGGCGGCGAAGAAGACCTTGACGTCGTCGCGCTGCGCGGCGATGACGGCCAACGCTTCGATCAGCAGCAGCGGGTCAAACCACTGCCACAGCCCCCCGCCCCAATACAGCACCCGGTCGCTGGCGCGCACGCCCGGCACAACGTCCCGGATAGCGGGACCCGTGCGGCGTGGAGGCGCGGACGGCAGGCCGAAGGGGACGACGTCGATCAGGCTGCGCAGCGTCGGGTCGTGGGCGTAGTCGTCCATGCGCGCTCGGCCGCAGGCCAGCAGCACCCCCAGCCAGTAATCGCGCTGGCGGTCGCTGGCGCACACAAAGAAGTCGCCGGCGCGCGCCTGGAGGTTGAGGTCCAGGTGGCTCTCGCGCTCCACCAGGGGCCAGAACTCCGGCGCCACACTGTCCACCTGGGCCAGCTTTTCGATCTCAAAGGGGTCATACCAGTCCACGATCAGGGGTCGGTCCAGCTGGCGCAGGCGCGGGATGCGTGAAACCAGCTGGCCGATGGCGAGCACGGCGCTGGCGGCGTTGATGGCCGGGTCTAATTCCGCATAGCTCTGGTAGCCGAGCACACGCACGCCGGGCAGGTCGGCTTCCGGCTGGCCGGGGGCCGCCAGAGTGACGCGGACGTGCGCGGCCAGCGCCCGGGCCATCTCCAGGCCGCGCACGCCAGGACCGGCCATCTTGGGGCCGATGGTCTCGTGCCCGATGATCAGGAGATGCGGCTCCGGCAGGGTCTGCACAGGCAGGGTGGCGTTAACGGCTTTCAGGTTCTGCTCCAGGGTGACGGCGTGGCGGCGCCAGGGCGCCATCGGGCTGGCCAGGGCCAGCGGGAAACGCGCGAACAGCTCGGCGTCGCTGCGCTGCCGGCGCGCCTGCACGGCCCGGCGCTTGGCCAGCCAGTGCGGCAGCTCTTCGGCCAGCCGGCTCATGGCGGCGACGTAGCTCAGCGCGTTCTTGGCCACGGTCTCGGCCGGGGCCGGCGCGGCATCGAGCGGGCCGGGAAAGGCGTATGTCTCGGCCGACAGGCCGCCATGCAGGGCGGCGCGCTGAGCGCCGTGCAGCAGGCTGACCGCCAGCAGCGGGTACAGGTTCTCGTCGGCGTAGTTCTTCACCAGCATCCGCAGCGCGTTGAGCTCGGACGCCGCGAAGCGCCGGTGCGTGTCCAGGCGCAGGCCGGTGGCGTGCAGGCGATGGTAACACACGGCGCCGGGCGCCAGCACGAAGCGGTAGCCCTGCAGCCACAGCCGCCAGCCCAGGTCGACGTCTTCGAAGTACGCGAAAAAATCGTCGTCGAAGCCGCCGGCCGCCAGGTACACGTCACGGCGGATCAGCATGGCGCCGCCGCAAGCGAAGAGCAGCTCGCGCGGCGCGCCATACCAGGCCACGTCATAGGTCAGGCCCTGATCCAACTGGAAGGCGCGGCCGTAGGCGTTCAGCGCGCCGCCGACGAAATCCACCAGCCGGCCGTCCCAACTGCGGATCACGGAGGCCACGCCGGCCAGGTCGGCCGGGGCGTCCGCGAACGGCGCCAGCATATGGGCCAGCCAGTCCGGGGCGAGGCGGGCGTCGTTGTTGAGGAAGGCCAGGTACTCGCCGCGCGCCGCGCGCGCGCCGTGGTTGCAGGCGGGCGCGAAGCCGGTGTTGTGGCCTTGCGGCAGGAGGCGGACCTCCGGCAGGACCCGGCGCGCCACCGCGACCGAGTCATCGGCGGAGGCGTTGTCCACCAGGAGCACTTCCCGCGCCGCCGCCGGCCAGTCTAGCGCGGCCAGCGACGCCAGGCACTCCGGCAGGTGCTGGGCGCCGTTGTAGTTGGCGATGACGAAGCTGACGAGCGGCGGGGTGGGCACGCTCAAGCCTGCGGCGGGCGCAGCCGGCGCAGCACGCCGTCCAGCCAGCGGGCGCGGCGGCTGCCATCGGGGGCCAGGCGTTGCCGCGTCGTCTGCAGCGCGCGCGCCAGGGCCCAACTGGGGCTCTGGGTGGTTTCGCTCAGCTCCTGGCGCGCGGCGCCCAGGGCCGCCCGCAGGTCGGTGTTCTCCTTCCACAACTGGGCGAAACGCCGCTCATAGGCGCGCACCAGGCGATGGGCCGGCTCCGCGCTGCGGCGGAAGCGCACGGCCCAGGGCGTCAGGAAGAGCCCGTCGAAGTCCAGGTCGCGCACAAAGCCGTTCAGCGCGAACAACTCAGCCCAATACTCGGGCGGCTGGACGTTGAAGTGGGTCTGCTCGGCGTAGTCGCTGGGCGAAGACGAGAAGACGATGTCGTCGGCGGCCGCGCACAAGTTGGCGACGGCGCGCGCGGCCTCGGCGGGCGGCAGGTGTTCGAGGACTTCGATACACGTCACCAGGTCGTAGCGGCGCGGAAACGGGTCCAGGATCGAGCCGACGCGGCAATAGGCGCGCACGTCGGCGCGCACCTGGCTGATGGCGTACTCGGAGATGTCCACGCCCTCGGCGTCCACGCCGCGCTCACGCAGCGCCTCCACCAGGAAGCCCATAGCGCAGCCGGCGTCCAGGACACTGCGCGGCCCCAGACGGCGGACGAGCTCGTCGGCCACGCCGCCGAAGAAGCGCAGCCAGTGCGGCTCGCGCTGATACGGCCGGCCGCAGCCGAGCCGGTAGTAGTTTTCGTCGAAGGGCGTGGCGGGCATGGCGGCCTCCCCTAGCGCCCGGCCGGCGCCGGCTCCCACGTCCCGCGCAGCGTGATCAGGCCGTAGCTCTCGGTCTCGTGGCCTTTGCCGTTGACCACCTGGAACGTGTAGGCGCGGTCGTGATAGTCGTAGGTCTCGGTATCCGTGCGGTTGACGGCGGCCACCGAGAGCTGGTAGAGGCCGTCCAACAGCGGCAAGGCCGGCACGAAGTAGCGCAGCGTCCCGGCGCCGTGCACGCGGCCCAGGTCGACGTCGGAAAAGCCGGTGTTGGGGCCGCAGACGTGCACGCCGTCCGAGCGGTGGATGGCCAGGCCGAAGACGGGCGCGTCGACGGGCTCGGGCGCGGAATAGTCCACGCTGACGGTGAAGGCCTCGCCGGTGGCGAAGGCCGGGCGCTCGTCGCCGTGCGCGTCCAGGAAGCGCACACGCGTGATGGCGAGGCGCCCGTTGCCCCAGCGGTTGTGCGCGCCCAGGCCGGCCAGACGTTCGGCCACCGGTCCGCTGGCGCGGTCCAGGTACTGCGCCACCACGGCGTCGGCCGGCCCGTCGGCGATGAGCTGGCCGCGTTCCAGCCACAAGGCGCGCGAGCACAGCGCGCGGACCGTGTCCATGGCGTGCGAGACGAACAGGATCGTGATCCCCTGCGCGCGCAGCCCTTCGATGCGCAGCAGGCACTTGCGCTGGAAGGCCTGATCGCCGACGGCCAGCACCTCGTCCACCAGCAGGATCTCGGGCTCGACGTGGACGTTGACCGAGAAGGCCAGGCGCGCGAACATGCCGGACGAGTAGTGCTTGACCGGCATGTCGATGAAGTTGTCCAACTCGGAGAACGCGACGATGGCGTCGAACTTGCGCGCGGTTTCGCGCCGGCTCATGCCCAGCAGCGCGGCGTTGAGGAAGATGTTGTCACGCCCGCTCAGCTCCGGGTGGAAGCCGGCGCCCAGCTCCAGCAGCGCGCCGATGCGGCCCCGGGTGCGGACCCGGCCGGACGTGGGCACCGAAACCCCGCTGACCAGCTTGAGGAGCGTGCTCTTGCCGGCGCCGTTGGCGCCGATCAGGCCAACCGTCTCGCCGGCGGTAATGGCGCAGGAGAGGTCCCGCAGGGCCCAGAACTGGCGCGGGCCGCGCGCCGCGTGCGGGTCCCGCTGCCAGGCGCCGATGAACATCTCCCGAAAGGAGCGCGCCTGGCGCAGGCGATATTGTTTGCTGACAGCTTGGAATTCGATGGCGGGCGGCGTCATAAAACGCGACCGGGTCTGGAAACCCAGACGGCCGGCGGCGAGTCAGGATTTTACCAGAGGATGCCCGGCCAACTCCGCGGCGGGCGAATGGACCGGCGCTCAGGCCGGGGTGCTGGCCGGCCGGCGGGCCGGCCACTGGGCCAGGCGGCCATGGCGCGCGGCCACGATCTCGGCCAGGATGGCGAGCGCGATCTCCTCGGGCGTCCGCGCGCCCAGGTCCAGGCCGATGGGGCCGCGCAGGCGGTCCACCTGGGCCGGGGTCAGTCCGGCCTCCAGCAGGCGCGCGCGCCGTTTGGCTTGGGTGCCCTGGCTGCCCAGGGCGCCGACGTAGAAGGCCGGGCTGGCCAGCGCCACCAGCAGCCCGGGGTCGTCCAACTTAGGATCATGCGTGAGCATGGCGACCGCCGTGCCGCGCGTGATCCCGAGCGCGGTCAGCGCCTCGTCCGGCCACTGCTGCACCAGCTGATCGACGTGCGGGAAACGCGCCTGGCTGCCGAAGGCTTTGCGCGGGTCGACGACGACGGTCCGGTAGCCGAGCAGCTTGGCCAGCGCCGTCAGGGCGATGGAGGTGTGCACGCCGCCGACGGCGATCAGGGTCGGGGCCGGCCAGTGGACGTCGATGAAGAGCTCGCCGGCGGCGATGGTCGCGCGCTGCGTCTGGCCGGACGCCAGCGCCGCCTGAGCGGCGGCCAGCGCCTGCGCGTCCCCGGCCAGCGCCCCGGCCGCGCCGCCGGCCTCATCCAAGACCAGGGCCGCGCCGAGGCGGTCCGCCGGCCCTTTGACGAGCGTCGCCACCGCGCAGGCGCGTTCGGCCAGCAGCAGTTCGCGCAGGCGCCCGTACAGGGCCGGCTCCAACGGCTGGACGAAGACGTCGATGCTGCCGCCGCAGGCCAGGCCCACTTCCCAGGCGGTTTCGTCGGCGACGCCGAAGTGCAGGAGTTTGGCTTGAAGCGCCCGCAGTGACTGCTGGCTTTCCTCAAACACGGCCCCTTCCACGCAGCCGCCGCTGACTGAGCCCGCCATCGCCCCGCTCAGGGTGACCGCCATCTTGGCGCCCGGCGCGCGCGGCGAGGAGCCCCAGGTTTGCACCACGGTGGCCAGCGCCACCGTTTCGCCTTCGGCTAGATAACGGTCAATGTCGGCGAGCACATCGCGCATGAGGACTATCTCCTGGAGTTCAGGGTCAGAGCGGCTCCGCTCCCCACCTCACCTCGCGGCGGGGCCAGGGTCCGCCAGGGCAGCACCGGCCGCATTGACGGATGAATGACCTAACGGTTCGGCAGCGCCTGGAGCCGGGCCGCCAGGTCCTCCAGGCTGGCCAGGTTGTGCACGGGCAGAAAATCGTCGACGTGCGGCAGAGCGGCCTGCATCCCGCGCGTCAACGGCTCGTACTCCGGCGCACCCAGGAGCGGATTGAGCCAGATCAGGCGGTGGCAATTGCGCCGCAGGCGCGCCATCTCGCGGCCGAGCAGTTCCGGGTCGCCGCGATCCCAGCCATCGCTGATCAGCAGCACCACGGCCCCGCGCCCGAGCACGCGCCGGCTCCAATCGAAATTAAAGCTCTTGAGGCAGTCGCCGATGCGCGTGCCGCCGGCCCAATCCTCCACGGTCTGGCTGACGGCGCGCAGGGCCCGGTCCACCGAGCGGTGGGCCATGGCCCGCGTTATGCGCGTCAGCCGGGTGCCGAAGACGAAAGACTCCACCGGCTGATCCAGGCCGAAGGTCACGCTGTAGATAAAGTGTAACAGAAGCCGCGCATAGCGCTCCATCGAGCCGCTGACGTCGGCGATGACCACCAGCGGCCGCGGTTTGCGCTTCGGCTCCCGGCGCGCCCAGGTGAGGAGTTCGCCGCCGTGCCGCAGGCTGCGCCGGACGGTGCGGCGCAAATCAGGCCACGGGCCGCGCCCCGGCCGCCGCCGGCGGGTGCGCCGCTGGCCCAACTGCCACAGCCTCTGCGCGATGGCGCGCTGGATGGCGGCCAACTCTTCGGCCGTCATCTCGGCGAAGTCCTTGCGGCGCAGGACCTCGGCCGCGCTGTAAGTCACCGTCACTTCGGCGGCGGGCGGCTGCCCTGAGTCAGGGGACTGGGCGTCCGGGTCGGCCGCGGGCGGCGCGCGCAGCGGCGGCGGGACCAGCAGCGGGCGCCGGCGCGGTTTGGGCGCCAGCCCGGCCAGGCGCACTTCCCAGCGCTCGCGCGGCGCGCGCCAGAAGAGAGCGAAGGCCTGGTCGAAGAGGGGTTGGTCCTCGCGCCGGTGCACAAGCAGGCTGCGCAGGGTGTGGTAGAAGTCGGAGCGGTGGCCGATCTCGACGTGCGGCAGGGCGTGGAAGACGTCCAGCAGGCGGCCGGGGTTCACGTCCAGACCCAGGCCGCGCAGCAGCCGGCCGAAGAGGAGGAGGTTGCGCAGCAGTTGGCCGGCCATCGCCGCCCGCCCCGCTCAGCGCGCCGGTTTGTGCCAGGGCCGGAAGGCCAGCAGCGCCTCCAGGCTCGGCCACTCGCCGGTGAAGGTCACGGCGCGGTCATCCAGGGTGACGTGGGCGTTCGGCTTGGCCGCCGGCCAGGCGATCAGGTCCAGAAAACCCAGGTCGGTGCCGCTGGGCAATTCGCGCTCCGCCCAATGCGCCAGCCAGGCGCGCATGGCCCCCACCCCGCCGGGCTGGGCGCTGCGCGCCGAATAGACGTGGACGTCGAAGACTTGGGTGGCGCGGCGCACAAACTCCAGGGCGCCCGGCACCGGCGGGTCCGGGATCACGTCGGCGCCTTGCCAGCCCGAGGCGTAGGAGTGGAGCACGCCGTCGAAATCCAGGCACAGGATCGGCTTGCGCATGGCGTCAGGGTTCCGGCTGGGCCGCAATCCGCGCCAGGAGCGCCTGGGCGGCCGCGCCCTTGATCTTGGCTACGTCGTCCTGATACTTGAGGATGACGCCCAGCGTCTCGTCCACCACGTCCACGGCCAGCGCCGTCTGGTCCAGGGCCACCAGCGCCGCCGTCCAATCCAGGGTCTCGGCCACGCCCGGCAGCTTGTACAGGTCTTGCTGGCGCAGCGCCTGGATGAAGCCGGTGACCTGGCGGGCCAGTTGCGCCGGCGCCGCCGGCACTTTGTTGTGGATGATCTCGAGTTCCTTCTCGAAGTCCGGGTAGTCGATCCAGTAGTACAGGCAGCGGCGCTTGAGGGCGTCGTGGATCTCGCGCGTGCGGTTGGACGTGATGAGGACGACCGGCGGCCGCTCGGCCTTGAGCGTGCCGATCTCGGGGATCGTGATCTGAAAGTCCGAGAGCACCTCCAGCAGAAAGGCCTCGAACTCATCGTCGCTGCGGTCGAGCTCGTCGATCAGCAGGATCGGCGGCCGCGGGCGCGTGTTCTCCAGCGCCTGGAGCAGCGGCCGCTTGAGCAGGAACTCCGGCCCGAACAACTCGGCCTCAGTCGGGCGGTCGCCGCGCGCCTCCAGCAGGCGCAGGTGCAGGAGCTGGCGCGTGTAGTTCCACTCGTAGACGGCGTGGTGGACGTCCAGGCCCTCGTAGCACTGCAGCCGGATCAGTTCGGCGTCCAGCAGGCGCGCCAGAACCTTGGCGATCTCGGTCTTGCCGACACCGGCCTCGCCCTCCAAGAACAGCGGGCGGCCGAGTTTGAGGGCCAGGAAGAGGGCGGTGGTCAGCCCGCGCTCGGCGATGTAGTTCTCGGCGCGCAGAGCGGCCTGTAATTCAGCAATAGACGAAAAGCCCACGCCTGTCTCCCCAGCCGAGATTCTGCCACAGAGACGCCGAGACTCTGAGCGAGTCGGTGTCTCCGCGCCTCTGCGCGATCCCGGACGCGTATCAGACCTGGCCGCCAGCCGGCGGCCGTCTCAGCACCGTCTGACCGTGCCGCCCAACGGCTCCGCGCTTCAACCGCTTCGGGGCGGGGCGTCTGCCAGAACTTTTGAAAGCTCTCAGCCGGCCGCGGCCGGCGGATCGGCGGCCGGCGGGTCGGCGGCGGGCAGTGGTGCCGAAGCGGCGACGGTGGCCGGCGGCGCAGTGGGCGCGGCCTCCGAGGCGGCGGCCGGCCCTTCAATGCGTTTGCGGACCTCGTCGAAGAACAGGCCGGTGAGTTTCTGGCTGACGGGCGTCATCATGCGCGCCGCCAGGCTGGCGATCTGGCCGACCACGGTGATATCGGCCGACCATTTGAGCTCGGTGGCGCCGTCCGGCGCGTCGACCAGGGCCATCTCGCTGATAACGTCGGCGGCGCTGCCGGGCGCGTTGCCGTGCGCCTGGATCTTGGCGCGGTTGGGCGCGTCCATCTCCAGGAACTCGGCCGTGCCCGTGAAGCGGGCCTTCACCGAGCCGAAGCCGATGGCGGCGGTGGCCTGGAACTTCTTGCCGGGTTCCAGGATCTCCACGGTCTCCACGCCCGGCGCGCACTGCGCGACGCGGGTCGGGTCGGTCAGGAATTCCCACACGGTCTGGCGGGCGGCCTTGATCGTGGTCGTGCCTTCCAGGTGCATCAGCTACACTCCCAGAGCGGAAAGGTACTTCAGCGGATCTTTCTCGAACGAGCGCTTGCAGCCCGGCGCGCAGAAGTAGTAGGTCCGGTCCGCATACACGGCCTGGTAGCGGGCCGTGGCGATCTCCACCAGCATATAGCAGACCGGGTCCAGCGCCTCCCCAGGCCCGGGCGTCGGGATCTTGGCCGGACGCATGGCCAGGATGGAGGCGGGGAGATCAGAGGGCAGTGAGGGGACGCTTGTGGCGGGAGACTGGAGATTAACCTTCGCCCCCCGGCGGCGGAGCTGCACGATCTCGGCCAGGATGCTGAGCGCGATCTCGTCCGGCGTCACCGCGCCCAGGTCGAGGCCGGCCGGGCATTTTAGCCGGGCCAGCTTCTCGGCCGGCAAACCGGACCCGCGCAGGTAGTCCAACACGGCGTCGCGGCGTTTGCGGCTGGCCACCAGGGCCACGTAAGCGGCGTCGCTCTGCAGCACGACTTCCAGGGCCGGCTCGTCGTAGTTGCCGTGCGAAGCGACGACGACGAAGGCGCCGGGCGGGATCGGCAGGGCGGCCGGCTCAAAGCCAAGCAGGCGCGCGGCGCCCGGGAACTGCTCGGGCGTGGCGCCCTCAGCCGCCACGGTCACGGCGTACCCCATCGTCCGGGCCAGGGCCGCCAGCGCCTCCACCACCGGCAGATGGCCGATCAGCCAGAGCTGCGGCGCGGGCAGATGCGGGTCCAGGTAGATCTCGAGCGTGCCGCCGCTGACGCACAACAGCGGCACCTCGATGACGCCGGGCTGATCGCCGCGCAGGAACTCCGGCGGCCCGAGGCGCAGGAAACGCGGCGTGCCGTCGGCCAGGGCCTTGAGCGACTCGCGCACGACGGTGGGCTGGGCGCACGAGCCCCCCACCCAGCCGTCCAGCGCGCCGTCCGGCGTGATGATGGCCCGGGCCCCGGCCTTGGCCGAGGTGGGCGCGTGGGCGCGGACCACCGTGGCGATGACGAAGGCCTGGCCGGCCGAGGCCAGGCTGTGCGCGCGGGCGAGGTAGTCGTTCAGCATGTGACGAAGGGCGAGGGATGAAGGACGAAAGCCGGTCAACGCGTCCGCTGCCGTCGTCTTTCGTCTTTCGTCTCATTCCTCCAAGGCCGCCCCGTGCCGCTTCAGCAGCTCCCAGATCTTGGGCGCCGTGAGCGGGATATCCACGTGGCGCACGCCCAGGTGCCAGAGCGCGTCCACCACGGCGTTGGCGATGGCCGGCGGCGCGCCCACGGTCGGGCTCTCGCCCACGCCCTTGGCCCCGAACGGGTGGTGCGGCGAGGGCGTCACGGTCTCGCCCACCTCCCACTTCGGCGACTCGACGGCCGTGGGCACCATGTAGTCCATAAAGGTGCCGCCATACAGGTTGCCGTTCTCGTCGTACTGCATCTCCTCCATCAGGGCCGGCGCGAAGCCCTGGGTCAGGCCGCCGTGGATCTGGCCCTCGACGATCATGGGATTGATGCGCACGCCGCAGTCGTCCACGGCCACGAAGCGGCGCACCTGCACCTGGCCGGTGCCGCGGTCGATGTCGACCACGCAGATGTAGGAGCCAAACGGGTAGGTCAGGTTGGGCGGGTCGTAATAGTGCACGGCCTCCAGACCGGCCTCCAGACCCTGCGGATGGTTGGTGTAGGCGGCCAGGGCGATGTCCTGAATGGTCTTGGAACGGCCGGGCGCACCCTTGACGTGGAACTTGCCGCGCTCCCAGACCAGGTCCTCTTCAGCCGCCTCCAGCAAGTGGGCCGCGATCTTGCGGGCCTTGTCGCGCACCTTGCGCGCCGCCAGCGCGCCGGCCGCGCCGGCGGTGGGCGTGGAACGGCTGGCGTAGGTGCCCAGGCCGTAGGGCGCGGTGTCGGTGTCGCCCTCCTCGACCTTGATGTGCTCGGCCGGGATACCCAGCTCCTCGGCGATGATCTGGGCGTAGGTGGTCTCGTGGCCCTGGCCCTGGCTCTTGGTGCCGAAGCGGGCGATGGCCTTGCCGGTGGGGTGGACGCGCAGCTCGCACGAGTCGAACATCTTGATACCCAGGATGTCGAAGTGCTTGGATGGGCCGGCGCCCACGATCTCGGTGAAGGACGAGAGGCCGATGCCCATCAGTTCGCCGCGGGCGCGCTTTTCGGCCTGTTCCCGGCGCAGGTCCTCGTAACCGATCATGTCCATGGCCAGGCGCAGCGCCTTGTGGTAATCGCCGCTGTCGTACTCCCAGCCGAAGGCGGACTTGTACGGGAACTGCTCCGGCTTGATGAAGTTCTTCATCCGGAAGGCGGCCGGATCCTCGCCGCGTTCGTGGGCCAGGATGTCGACCATACGCTCGATGGCGTGCACGGCCTCGGTGACGCGGAACGAGCAGCGGTAGGCCACACCGCCCGGCGGCTTGTTGGTGTAAGCGGCGTCCACGGCCAAGTAGGCCGTCTGGAAGTCGTACGAGCCGGTGGCGATGTGGAACAGGCCGGCCGGGAACTTGCTGGGCGCGGCCTGCGCGTCCGAGTAGCCGTGATCGGCCACGGTGTCCATGCGCATGGCCGTGATCCGGCCGTCCTTGTCCGCGGCCAGTTCGGCCGTGATGTGATAGTCGCGCGCGAACGAGTCGGCCGCTAGGTTCTCGGAGCGGTCCTCGATCCACTTGATGGGCTTGCCCAGCAGGACCGAGGCCGCCACGGCGATGACGTAGCCGGGGTAGACCGGCACCTTGCCGCCGAAGCCGCCGCCGATATCGGGCGAGACCACGCGGATGTTCTCCTCGGAGAGGCCGACGTGCCCGGCCACCAGCGCCAGCACGGTGCGGATGGCGTGCGGGGCCTGGGTGGTCATATACAGGGTCAGGTGCTTGTTGGCGGCGTCCCAATCCGCCACACAGCCGCACGTCTCAATCGAAGCGACGTGGATGCGCGGGATGTAGATCTTCTCCTTGACCACCGTGGCGGCCTGGGCAAAGGCCTGGGCAGTGGCGGCCGGGTCGCCCACTTCCCAATGCCAGATGCGGTTGCTGTCCTTGTCGTCGCGGACCTTGACGGCGCCGGGCTGCAGGGCCTGGTGCGGGTCCACCACCACCGGCAGCGGCTCGTAATCCACTTCCACGGCGGCCACGCCGTCGGCGGCGGCGTAACGGTCGGCGGCGATCACACCGACGACCTCCTGCGACTGGTACTTGACCGTGTCGGTCGGCAGCACCATCTGCTGGTCGCTCATCAGCGTCGGCATCCAGTGCAGGTTGTACTTCTCCAAGTCGCGGCCGGTGACGAAGCCGAGCACGCCCGGAATTTTGGCGGCCTTGGAAGTGTCGATGTTCTTGATGCGGGCATGCGCGTACGGGCTGCGGACGATGTCCAGCCAGAGCATGCCCGGCAGCTTGAGGTCGTCGATGTAGTTGCCCTGGCCGCGGATGAAGCGCGGGTCTTCTTTGCGTCGCATCGAGTGGCCGAGGCCGTTGACGTCAGGCATGGTGAGTCTCCTGTTGGGGCGGGTCAAGGCGGGTCTGAGGCCCGCCCCTACGCCGGCTGGGCCTCTTGGACCTGCAGCTTCTCGGCCGCGTACTGGATGGCCTTGACGATGTTCATGTAGCCGGTGCAGCGGCACAGGTTGCCGGAGATGCCCCAGCGGATCTCGTCTTCGGTCGGGTCCGGGTTGGCGCGCAGCAGGGCCACGGCCGTCAGCATCATGCCCGGCGTGCAGAAGCCGCATTGCAGGCCGTGCTTGGCCGTGAAGCCCTCCTGCACCGGGTGCAGCTGGCCGCCCTGCTCCAGGCCTTCCACGGTCAGCACGTCGGCGCCGTCGGCCTGGACGGCCAGCACGGTGCAGGCTTTGACGGGTTTGCCGTTCAGCAGGACCGTGCATGCGCCGCACGAGGTGGTGTCACAGCCGATGTGCGTGCCGGTCAGGTCGAAGTTGTCGCGGATCAGGTGGACCAGCAGCAGCCGGGCCGGCACGTCGGCGGCGCGCACCTGGCCGTTGACGGTGAGTTGGATGTGATGGGTGCTCATTGTTTCGCCCTTTACGTGAATGACGAAAGGCGAATGACGAGAGCCGGTTGGCCTTCGTCCTTCGTCCCCGGTCTTTCGTCGTTACGCCTTCGCCCGCTCCAGCGCCGTCCGCAGCGCCCGCGTGGTCAGGGTGCGGACCAATGACCGCTTGTAGTCCTCGCTGCCGCGGTAGTCGCCGATCGGCTCGGCGGCCTCGCCGGCCAGCCGGGCCGCCGTTTTGATGGCGCCGTCGTCCAGCGGACGGCCCTTCAGCGCGGCCTCGGCCGCCCCGCACTGGATCGGCGTGAGGCCGAGGTTGGTCAGGGCCACGCCGGCGGCCGTGCACACGCCGGCCGCGTCCACGTTGACCTGGACGGCCACAGCCGCGGTGGCGTAATCGCCGACTTTGCGTTCGAGCTTGAGATAACAGCCGCCGTCGCCGGGCTGGCGCGCCGGGATCCGGATCTCGGTCAGGATTTCAGTCGGCTGCAGCGCGGTCGTGAAGGGGCCGGTGAAGAACTCGCCGATGGGGATGACGCGCTCGCCGCCGGGACCGAGCGCCATGATCTGGGCGCGGTAGGCCAGCATCGTCGCCGGGTGGTCATTAGCGGGGTCGGCGTGCGCCAGGTTGCCGCCAATGGTGGCCAGGTTGCGGACCAGCGGATCGGCGATCATCCGGGCGGTGTCGGCCAGGAGCGGGTAACGGGCGCGCACGAGGTCGCTCCCGTCCAGATCCGCCTCGCGCGTCATGGCCCCGATCTTGAGCCAGCCGCCGTCCTCACGGAGGTAGGCCAGGCCGTCGATCCGGTTGATGTCGACGAGCAGGGCGGGGGTGGCCATCCGGAACTTCATGGCCGGGATCAGGCTGTGGCCGCCGGCCAGGACTTTGGCGTCCGGATTCTGCCCGAGGAGCGCGAGCGCCTCAGGCAGAGACGTGGGGGCCGCATAATCGAAGGCGGGTGGGATCATAAGCACTCCTCAGGACGGCGGGAAGTGGACCGAGATGTGACCGGCTGATGGCATGGGCGGGTGGGTCACCTCCTGAGGAGCGGGCCGTTGACACTTACGGCCAGCAGATTATGCTTATCACTTATGGTTTACATTGCCTACGCTTATATTCAACCAAATTTGTCCAGAATAGGGAAGGAACCAGCCGGGCCACTTTGTGGCCCGATTGGACCAGTCGGCAGGGCCAGCCGGCGGTGGGCCGCGCCCGGGCGGCCGGCCTTCGCCGACTATGTCGCCGTTTTTCGGCCCGAGGCCAATTCCACCCTACAATGCCCGTATTCGCCCCACCGCTTCAGGAGCACCTTGATGCCCACGCTGAAAAACTACCAACACTTCGCCGGCCGACACTGGGAGACCGGCACGATCCACAACTACCTGGCTTACCTGGGTGCCAAGGCCCCGCACACAGGCCGGCCCTACAGTGAAGCCTTGCTGCTCGGTGTCAGCGGCGGCGTGCTGATGGGGTACTTCTCGTTCGCCTACGCCGGGCACGATCCGCACGTCGCCATCCTGACCCGCAACAGTTTCGATCCGTGGGAGACGCTGCTGGTGCGGCTGGGCGTGGTCCAGCACGTGCGCCAGACCGCCGACGCGCAGAAGGGCGAGCGCAACCTGGTGGCCGCGCTGGAAGAGGGCCTGCCCGCCATCGTCTGGGCCGATATGTTCAGCCTGCCCTACAACCACCTGCCCGCGCTCCCGGATTGGTGGGGGGCCTTCCCGGTCCTGGTCTACGGCTTTGAGCCGGACACGGTTCTCATCGCCGACCGCGCCGCTGTGCCGCTCACGGTCACGCCGGGCGAGCTGGCCGCCGCCCGCGCGCGGGTGAAGAAGGACAAGCATCGCCTGCTCACGCTCGAGCCGCCAAACCCAGACAAGCTGGCGCTGGCCGTCCAGCAGGGCTTGTGGGACTGCCTCAAGCGCTACACCGAGGCGCCGGTGAAAAACGCCCGAGCCAATTTCGGGCTGGCTGGCTTCCAGCGCTGGGCCGACGTGCTGACGAAACCCAAGGACAAGCAGAGTTGGGAAAAAGTCTTTCCAGCCGGCGTCAAGCTGTACGCCGGGCTGACGAGCGCGTTCGATCGCTTCGGCCTGGGCGCCTACGGCGCCGAGCGTGACCGAGGTCTCTACGCCGACTTCCTGGAGGAGGCCAGCGCCATCCTGGAGCGCCCGGCGGTGCGGGACGCCGCCGACCCGTACCGGGCGGCCGCCCGGGGCTGGCGGGAAGTGGGCCTGGCGCTGCTGCCGGACGACGTGGCGCCTCTGCGCCAGGCGCGCGAACAGCTCGTGCGCCGGCGCCAGCTCTTCGTCGAGCAGGGCGGCCAGGCGCAGGCCGAGATCGCGGCTCTCAACCAGCAGCTGGACACGCTGCGCGCCGACCTGGCGCGGGAGTTTCCGCTGAGCGCGCCCGAAGTGGCGGCCCTGCGCGAGCGGATTGCGGCCACGGTCTTGAAAGCGGGCGACCTCGAGCGCGCGGCCTACGAGATCCTGCAGGCCGCCATGGCGGGCACTCCCGGGACGCGGCGCAGTCCGGGGACGCGGCGCTAGACCAGGCCGCGCCGCGCCGCCTCGGCCGCCGCCTGGGCGCGCGTGGTCACGCCCAGTTTTTCGAAGATATCCTGGAGCTTGCGCTTGACCGTGGTCTCGCTGAGGTAAAGCTCCGCCGCCATCTTGGGGTTGCTGGCGCCGGCGGCCAGCAGGCGCAGCATGTGCGTCTCGTCGTCGGTCAGGCCCAACTCGCGCCGGGTGCGTTCGCGGCTCAGGTCGGCGTATTGCTCCACCACCCGGTTCATGACTGCCGGGCTGAGCGCGCGCTCGCCGCGCTGGACCGCGCGCACCGCGGCGGCCAGCGTCTCGTCGGACGCGCTCTTGAGGATGTAACCGTGCACGCCGGCCTGCAGCGCCTGGGCCACGTACTCGTCGTCGTCGAACGACGACAGCATCAGGATGCGCGCGGCCGGGGCCAGCCGGAAGAGGCCGCGCACGGCGTCCAGGCCGCTCAGGCCGGGCATGCGGATGTCCAGCAGGATCACGTCCGGCTGGGCGGCCTGCGCCAGGTCGAACGCCTGGGCCGCGTCGGCGGCCTCGCCCACCAGCGTCATGTCCGGGCAGTTAGACAGCAGGCTGCGCACGCCCTGGCGGACGATGGGGTGATCGTCCACGACCAGCACCCGGATGAGGCCGCCACCGGCGCTCATAGCGCCGGCACCCACAGCACCACGCGTGTGCCCGCGCCCGGCTGGGTGAAGATGGCCAACTGGCCGCCCAAGCTCTCCGCGCGCTCGCGCATCCCCAACAGCCCGAAGTGTCCGGGCCGGCCGGCCGGGATGGCGGCCAGGTCGAAGCCGACGCCGTCGTCGGTGACGGCCAGCGTCACGGCGCGCGGCGCGAAGTCGAGCGTCACCTGGGCCCGCCGGGCGCCGGCGTGAGCGGCGATGTTCTGCAAGGCCTCCTGCATGATGCGGTAGACGCCGATCTCGGCCTCCGGGCTCAGGCGCGTCGGTTCGCCGGCCAATTGCAATTCGCATGTGAGGCCGGCGTGCGCCTGGAACTGCTCGGTGTAACGGCGCAGCGACGGCACCAACCCGAGCGCATCCAGCGTCGGCGGCCGCAGTTCATAGATGACCTGGCGCGTCTCGTGCTCCACGCGGTGCAGGATGGCCCCCACCGCCTGCAGCGCCTCCGCGGCCCCGTCCACCTCGGCGCGGGCCAGGCGCTCGCGCGCGCTCTTCAATTCCAGCAGCGCCCCGACGATGAGTTGATTCAGGCCGTCGTGCAGGTCCTGGGCGAGGCGCTGGCGTTCGCGCTCCTGGACGTTGACGGTCTCGGTCAGCAGCCGCTGCAGTTGGCCCGCCTTCTGGGCCAGCGCCTCCTTGGCTTCCCGGAGTTCGGTCGTGCGGTCAGCCACGCTGCGCTCCAGCGCCGTCTTGGCCTCGCTGAGCGCGTCGTTCAGTTGGGCGTTGCGGATGGCGATGGCGACCTGCGCGGCGTAGGTGGCCAGCAGATGCTCGTGGTCTTCGGCGTACAGGGCCGGCCGGTTGGCGACGCCGATCATGCCGAACGGGGCCGCGCCCACGCTCAGCGGCACGCCCAGGAAGGTGTGCACGGGCGGATGGCCGCGCGGCTGGCCCACCCGGTCCGGGGCCTCCAGCGCGTCCTCCGAGCGCACCGGCCGATTCTCCAGCACGGCGCGCGCGAACAGGTTGGGCCGCAGCGGGATGACGTGGTGCTGCGCGTAGAAGTCGCCGGCCGGGTGAAAGCCGCGGATGGCCGCCACGTCCAGGGCGCGGCCGTCCGCCGTGGTCAGGCCGATGAAGCCGAAGCGCGACTCGGTCAGATCCAGGCAGTGGCGCAAGGCCGTGTCCAGGACGGCGGGCAGGTCGCGCAGAGTCGCGATCTCCATCGCCAGCGCGTACAACGCCCGCAGGCGTTCGCGGCTTTCGAGCTCGGTGGGCAGCGGCCAGGCGGCGAGAGGCGGCGCAGATGTCATCGCTCAACCCCAGCGAAAAGCCTGCCACACGAAGGTGTGCGGCACCGTGAACTCGGTCTCCAGCAGTCCATACTCGGCCCGCGCCCAGGCGCGCAGTTCGTCCAGGCAGCGCGCGAAGAAACCGGCCGGCACCGGCCAATCCGCGGCCCAGGTGCGATGCTCAATCGCCTCCAGGTGGCGCGAAAGTGGACGGGTGTGCGTCCACGCCCCCACCCTCTGCTCGCGGCCGAGCGCGCCCGAGGCCCGGATCGCGGCCGCGATCTCGTCCAGGTCAGGCGACTGCGCGTCGGCCGGCGCGCCCTGGGCGGCCAGGATCTGGCGCCAGCGCGCCAGGAGCCGCGCCCCGGGGGAGTCCGGCGGTCGCGCCTCGTACCCGAACAGGAAGACCCCGGCCGGCTGCAGCACGCGCCGCACCTCGCGCACCGCCGCGCGCCACTGCGGCAGCAGTTGAAAGACGTGGACCGATAGGGCCGCGTCGAAAGCGGCGTCGGCGAAGGGAAGGCGGAGGGCATCGCCGCTGACCAAATCCGGCGGCCGCGCGCTGGCCGCCCGCTCGGCCCGCAGGCGCTGCAGCATCGCCGGCGACAAATCCAGCCCGGTCAGATCCAGGCCGCGCGCCAGCAAGGGCAGCGCCATGCGCCCGGCCCCGGCCCCCACCTCCAGGGCCCGCGCCCCTGGCGGCAGCAGCGCCAGGGCGGCCTGCGTGACCTCGGCCAGCACCGCCGCCGGCAAGGCCCGCGTCGCATTGAATTCGTGAGCGACCCGGTTGAAAGAGGGCGGCATGCCCTCTGAATTATATGCGAGTCGGTCGGATTTAGGCCGGCGAGGCTCAGGCGCGGCGCTGTTTGTGGTAGGATGACCGCGCCAGAGCCCTGTTCGCGCCATCCCCACGCCCACGGAGATTTCCCCATGCCACGCCTGCTGAATCGGGCGGCCTCGGCCGCCGTCGCCGCGAGCCTGTTGCTGGCCGCGTGCACCAGCGCCGCACCCACGGCTGCGCCCGCCGTCCTGCGCCTGGCCCTGCTGCCGGTGCTCGATACGCTGCCCGCCCACGTCGCCCAGGCCCAGGGCTATTTCGCCGCCAACGGCCTGCAGGTGGAGATTGTGCCGGTCGGTTCAGCGCCCGAACGCGACCAGTTGTTAGCCGCCGGCCAGGTGGATGGCGTCATGAACGAGATCCTGGGGCCGATCCTGAACAACCAGGCCGGCGTTCAGGTCCAGGTGGTGCGCCTGGCGCGATCGGCCTCCGGCGAGTACCCGCTCTTCCGCATCGTGGCCGGCGCGGACAGCGGCGTCAGCGCGCCCGGTGACCTGGCCGGCCAGACGCTGGGAGTCTCCACCGGCACCGTGATCGAGTACGTGGCCGACCGTCTGCTGGCGGCGGAAGGGGTGGACCCGGCCAGCGTGGAGTACACGGCCGTCCCCGCCATCAGCGACCGGCTGGCACTGCTGCAGAACAACCAGTTGGCCGCGGCCGTGCTGCCGGACCCGGCTTCGTCCTCCGCCCTGGCTTCCGGCGGCCGCGTGGTGCTGGACGACATGCGCCACCCGGAGTACGGCTACAGCGTGTGGACGTTCCGGCAGGCCGTCATCGACCAGAACCCGGAGGCCGTGCGCGCCTTCCTGAAGGCTATCGAACAGGCCGTGGCCGACCTTAACGCCGACGGGACGAAGTGGGATGCCGTGCTCAGCGCCAACAACCTGCTGCCACCGCCGCTGATCGGCAAGTACAAACTGCCGCAATTCCCGACGGCGGGCGTGCCCACGGCCGCGCAGTATGCCGATGCCGCGGCCTGGCTGAAGAGCAAAGGTCTCCTGGACAAAGACGTGCCGTACGCCGACACCGTCAACGGCGGCCTGCTGCCTTGAACTGACCCGCCGCCCGGGGGCCAACCGTGGTCCAGATTGAAGCTCTGACGTTTCAATATGCCAGCGCCGCGCCGGTCTTCCGGGACTTCCACTGGACGATCGGGCGCGGCGAGGCCTGGGCCATCCTCGGCCCGTCCGGCTGCGGCAAGACCACGCTGCTCTACCTCCTGGCCGGGCTGCGCGCGCCCACCGCTGGCCGCCTGGTCATCGACGGCGACGAGATCCGCCGGCCGCGCCCGCGCACCGGCCTGATCCTGCAGGATTACGGCCTCCTGCCGTGGGCCACGGTGCGCGAGAACGCCGCCCTCGGCCTGCGCCTGCGTGATTTCTACGGGCCGGACGGGCGCCATGCGCCGGCTGGGCGCGCCAACACCGAAAGCCAGCGCGCGGTCCAAGCCGCCGTCGACGAGTGGCTGCGACGGCTCGGCCTGGCTGAAGTCGCCGCGCGTTACCCTGGCCAGATTTCGGGCGGCCAGCGCCAGCGCACGGCCATCGCGCGCACCCTCGTGCTGGGACCGGACCTGTTGTTGATGGATGAGCCGTTCGCGTCGCTGGACGCGCCGACGCGCGAAGCGCTGCAGACGCTGCTGCTGGACCTGTGGACCGAACAGCACCTGACGCTGGTGACCGTGACCCACGCCATCGAGGAGGCCGCCTTGCTTGGCCGGCAGATCCTGGTGCTGGGCCGCCCGCCGATCACGGCGCCCGTGGTCGTCCCCAACCCCGGCGCCGGCCAGCCGGATTACCGCAGCACGGCCGAGTACCGGCAGGTGTGCGCGGACCTGCACGCGCAGTTGAGGGCGGCATGAACTTCCGCGCCCGTGACCTGGCCCTGGCCGTGCTCATGCTGCTGGCCGCCTGGGCGGCGCTGGCCCTGGCCGTCCAGCGCCCGATCCTGCCGCCACCCTGGACCGTGGCCGTCGCGCTCTGGCAGGGGCTGGGCCAGGACCTGCCCGGCCACTTCCTGGCCAGCTTGTGGCGCGTGGTGCTCAGTACACTCCTGGCCGTGGCCCTGGCCGCACCAGCCGGGCTGGCGCTCGGCCAATCGCAAAGGCTGGGCCGGCTCTTCGGCCCCCTGCTCTATCTGCTCTACCCCATCCCCAAGGTCGTGCTGGTGCCGGTCGTCTTCCTATTCTTCGGCCTCGGCGACCTGGCGCGTGTGGTCCTGATCTTCCTGATCCTGTCCTTTCAGATCATCGTGCTCGTGCGCGACCAGGCGGCGGCGCTGCGGCCGGAGTTGATCCAGAGCGTGCGCAGCCTGGGGGCCGGGCGGCGCGCGTTGTTCTGGTTCGTCTATCTGCCGGCCAGCCTGCCGGCCATCCTCACCGCGCTGCGCCAGTCCGTGGGCACGGCCGTGGCCGTGTTGTACGTCACCGAACTCTTCGCCACGCGGCAGGGGCTGGGCTACTACATCTTCATCAACGGCAGCACGCTCTTCAACTACCCAGCCATGTATGCGGGCGTCGTCGCCATGGCCGTCCTCGGCCTCGGCTTGTACTTCGCCGTGGATCAGCTCGAGCGGCGGCTGTGCCCGTGGCTGCACGCCGGCTGAGGCTGGCGGGGCGTTTCAGTGACGCGCGCCGTTCGCGGCGTGCGCGCGGAACCAGGCGACGGTGCGCCGGACGGCCTCGCGCACCGGCGTGGATCGGACGCCGCAGGCACGCTCGAACTGGCTGCCGTCCACGATGTAAGGCTTCTCGAACTGGTACAGCAGCGGCACCAACTCACGCACGGTCGGCACAAACACCCCTAGGGCCGTCATCATCAGCCGGTTGGCGCTGGCCATCTTCGGCGGCCGGCCGACCTCTTCGAAGAACAGCGTCATGATCTGGCGCTGCGTCAGGCGCGGCTGCTCGCTGGGCACGTGCCAGGCCCGCCCGAGCGCCTCGTCGCGCTCGCCGGCCACGGCCAGGGCCTCGCCAAAATCCTCGATGTAAGTGAACGTGTGCGGGACGTCCAAGCTTCCCACCAGCTGCGCTGACCCGCCGGCCAGCGCCGGGACCACGGAGCGCGCGCCCAGGTGCGATTGGTCTGCGGCAAACGGCCCGAAGAAGTCTGAGCCGCGCACGAGCGCCACGCGCACCCGGCCGGCCCGATGCGCGGCCAGCGCCGCCTCGGCCATGGCCGCGCGCGTGCGGCCCTTCTGGTCGGTGGCCGCGTAGGGCAGGTCCTCCCGCAGCGGCTGGCCGTCCGTGTCCCCGTACATGTACAAGTTGTCGCAGATGATCAGCTTGGCGCCGTTGGCGGCCGTGCCCTCCAGGATGGCGGCCTGCAGGGGCGGAAACTTCTCCGGCCACTCGGTGTACTCGGGCTGCGCACATTGGTAGACCGCGGCCGCACCCTGCGTCAGCGCGCGGACCTGGGCGCCGTCGTAGGCGTCGCCGGCGACGATCTCGGCCTCGGCCGGGGCCTCGGCCAGGCGGCCGCTGCGATTCACGACGCGCACGCGCCGGCCGCGGCGCAGCAGGGCTTTGACTGTGGCGCGCCCCACCGGGCCGGCGCCGAAGACGACGTGAAGTTCAGGCGTGTTGGACATCGGAATGCTCCTTGGAATAGGCGTACTGAAGACACCCGGCGGCGCTGAGCGCAGCTGGGGCTGTCCGCAGATAACTTGGAAGGCAGGGGTGTCAGCCGGGCGGCGGCAGACCGAGCCGGCGCAGGTAGGCGCTCAGCTCAAGCTCGTAGAACAGGCCGGGGTCGCCGATGAAAGGCTGGCTGTGGTGGAAGAGCTCGAGCATCACCTGGCCATGGATGCGCGCCCAACCGGAGAGCAGCACACAGATCAAGACCTCCGGCAGGTCCAGGCCGGACTTGGTCCGGTAAGCGCGGATGTGCCCGGCCAGGGCCGGCGGCACCGGCTGATACTCCTCAGGCAGGGAGATCTGGCCGCTGCGCCAGCCGGCCTGCAGCAGGTCGAACAACTGGGCAAATGGGCGCTGCGCCAGCGGCCCGGTCAGATCCGTCGGCGCGTGGTAGCCCGGGATCGGGTTGCCGTAGATGAGTTGAAAGTCGGTGGGATGGGCAACCGCCCAGGCGCGATAGGCGCGGGTGATGCGCGTGAACGTCTCCCACAACCCAGCGCCCTCCGTGCGGGCCTCGGCCCCGGCGGTCTCCATGGCCACGGCCAGGGCCGTGAAGGCGTCCACGATCAGGGTCGTGATGAGGTCCTCCAGCCGGGGAAAGTAGTTGTAGATCGCGGGCGCCGTGATGCCCAGTTCGCGGGCGATGGCGCGCAACGACAGGCCGGCTGTGCCGTGCTCGGACATCTGGCGCCGGGCCACAGCCTTGATCTCCTCGGCGGTGACGGTTCGGCCCGATTCTTTGCGGGGTCGTGACATGGTGCCTCGTGAATGCAGCGCTGTATATTTACGATGTAAATATACAGCGTATATTTTCACGAGTCAAGAGGCGATTTTTTTGGGGAAGACGCGCTGCTCAACCTGCCCCATCCAGCTGGGCGGCCTGGGCCAGGATAGCCGCGCGCTCGACGCTGTTCTGACAGACGACCAGCGCGGCCTGGTAGGCCCGGCGGGCGGCCTCCGTCTGACCGAGGCGCCGCAGGCTGTCCGCCCGCGCCAAGTGGAAAGGCGCGTAGCCTTCCAGGTCTCCGGCCAGCGCGTTCAGCAGGTCCAGGCCTTCCGCCGGACTTCCGGCCAGGCTCACGGCCACCGCCTGATTGAGCCGGATCACGGGCGTGTCGGCGCGGCGGCGCAGTTCCTGGTAAAGGGCCGCGATCTGGGCCCAATCCGTGTCGGCGGCCCGGCGCGCCTGCGCGTGCAGGGCGCTGATGGCGGCCTGGATTTGGTACGGACCCGGCTGGCGCATCTGCAAGGCTTTGTCCACCAGCGCCAGGCCTTCCTGAATCTCGCGCTGGTCCCAGAGCGACCGGTCCTGGTCACTCAATAAGACCAGTTCGCCCTGCGCGCCGAGGCGGGCCTGCCGGCGCGAATGGTGCAGCAGCATCAGCGCCAGCAGGCCGACCACCTCGGCGTATTGCGTCTCGGGCACGTCCGTGCGCTCGCGCCGGATCAGGTGCTCCAGCACGCGCGCCAGCCGGATGGCCTCGTCGCACAGGTCCTGACGGATCAGGGCGTCGCCGGCCGTGGCCGCGTAACCTTCGGTGAAGATCAGATACAGGACGGCCAGCACCGACTCCAGCCGTTCGCCCAGCAGGTGGGCGGGCGGCACCTGGTAAGGGATGCCGGCCTCCTTGATCTTGCGCTTGGCGCGGACCAGACGCTGGGCCATCGTCGGCCCCGGCACCAGGAACGCCGCCGCGATCTCGGCCGTGGTCAGGCCGCCCAGCGTCTGCAGGGTCAGCGCGACCCGCTGCTCCTCAGGCAAGGCCGGATGGCAGCACGTGAACATCAACTTGAGGCGCTCATCCGGAATCTCATCGACCGAGTCTAGATCGTCGGTTATCACCAGCGCCGCGGGCGGCAGTGTCTCGAGGGCCTCCGGCGCCCGGGCCGCCGCGCGGCCTCTCCGGATCCGGTCGATGGCCTTGCGCCGCGCCGTGGTGGTGAGCCAGGCGCCCGGGCTGCGCGGGACACCGTGCACAGACCAGTGCTCGACGGCCGACAAGCAGGCATCCTGCCAGGCCTCCTCGGCCAGGTCGAAGTCGCCGAGCCACCCAATCAGGGTGGCGCGAACCTGCCCGGACTCGCGCCGGTAGGCGCGCTCTACGGCTTGGGCGATGGCAGCGGGCTCAATCGACGTCATCGGACGCAGCGCGGCGCCGGCTAGAACTGGACTACGGGCCGGACCTCAATCGAGCCGGCGCGCGCGCCCGGGATCTGGCTCGCCCACTCCAGGGCCTGCTCCGCTGTCGCGCACTCCAGCAGGAAGAAGCCGCCCAGCTGCTCACGGGTCTCAGCGAACGGGCCGTGCGTGGTCAGCGTCTGGCCCTGGCGCACCCGCACCGTGGTGGCGCTGGCCGTTGGCAGCAGTTCATCGCCGCCGCGCAGCACACCCGCGGCGGCGGCTTTCTTGGCGAAGGCGTTGTAGTCAGCCAGGACCGCCTGGCGCTCGGTCTGGTCCTGGGCCTCCCAGGCTTTTTCATCGCCGTAGATCAGCAGCATGTACTGCATGGGTCGCTCCTCGGGGTTGTTGGCCGGCGGCTCAGAAATCGACGATGGGCCGGATCTCGATCGAACCGTCCCGCGCGCCCGGGATCTTGGCCGCCCAGTCAATGGCCTGGTCCAGGTGTGCGCACTCGATCAGGTAATAGCCGCCGAGCTGTTCCTTGGTCTCGGCAAACGGGCCGTGGGTGGTCAGGGCTTTGCCATTGCGCACGCGCACGGTCGTGGCCTGGTCGGTGGTGTGCAGGGCGTCGCCGGAGCGCAGCACGCCGGCCGCGCCGGCCGCCTCGTTGAAAGCGAAGTACTCGGCCATTTCGGCCTGGCCCGCGGCCGGGTCCGAGGCCAGCCGCGCGGCGTGCGCCTTCTCGTCGCCGTAGATCAGCAGCAGGTATTTCATGTCGTCCTCTCCTTTGTCAATGGATTGTGCTCAGCTACCTTACCGACGCACAGCGCCTCCGCGAATCGACAGCGCCGGCTGAGCAGATTTGGTTCTGCGGCGGGCCGCGCACTGCGCCATTATGCCAATCCGTTGATCAGAGAAGTGGTTTCACTCAGCCTTTAGCCCTGGCTTAGCCGCCCTTTACGGCCGGAAGCGGCCGGCCTCGGTAGACTTGCCGTAACTCCGCGGGCCGACGACCGGCGGCGGCTGCAGGTCGGCGCCGCAACGCGAAGACAGGTCCGGCCGACGAGGAGCAGCCCATCGCACGGAGGCCGTCTGTGGTGGCGAGGCGGACGCCAGGTTCATTCCAACCGGCTGCGCGGGACGGGGCGCTCGGGCGCATCCTCCAGCAGGCCGCCGTGGCCCAGCGCGCTGATATCGGCGCGGGTCAACCGGTCGCCGGCCAGCAGGCGCGGCAGCACCCAATCCACGATGTTGAGCTTGCGGCTGCGCGCGCAGCCCGGGGCGCCCAAAACCGGCACCGCCTCCAGGTAGCCCAGCATCAACAAATTGCCCGGATCCACCGGCGCGCCCACACATTCCACTTGGCCGCCGGCCCGCTCCACCGCGCGCGGCACAATGTCGTAGCGGTCCATGATCGCGGTCTCGCCGGCCAGCAGGATCAGCGCGGCGCCGGCCGCCTGCTGGGCGCGCATGGCTTGGGCCAGCGCGTGCTCGCCGGGCTCGTCCTCCAGCGGGATGAACTGCGGGGCCAGCAACCGCGCACCAAGCGCGGCCACCCGGTCGGTCAGCGGGGCAAAATCATCCAGCAGCTTCTCGCGCAGGGACGGCGAGCCCGAGAGGATCAGGCCCACCGGCCGTTCGGCCAGGGCGTCCACGCGCAGGAGCGGCCCGCCCGCGCCGGCGATAGCCTCCGCCGCCTGGACCGTCTGTCCCGGCAGCGCAAACGGGATCACTTTGATGGTGCCCACGATCTGGCGCGGACGGACGGGGCTGTGGGCGGCCAGCGTCGCCAGCGTCAGGCCATCCAACTCGTTCAGGCGGTTCAACCGGGCCGCGTCCACGCGCAGCACACCCAGCGTTGTCGCCAGCAGGTTGGCGCGCCCAGAGGCCGCGCCGGCGATTTTCAGGTTGGCCCCCAGCCCGGCCTGGGCCACGCGCCGGGCGGCGGCATTCTCACCCACATCGCCGGGTTCAAGCTCGGCGACGTAGACGCTGGCGCGCCCGATCCGGCGCAGTTGCTCCACATCGGCCGCCGTCAACGGCCGGCCTTTGCGGAACAGGCGCAGACCATCCGGCCCGGCGACGTTGTGAGCCAGGATTTTCGTGACGGCTTGGTCCAGCGGCACGGGTCCGAATTTCATCGCCGCGCCCGGAGTTCCGGTCGGGGCCTGATGACGAATAGATCGGGGAGGGTTGCAGGCGGGCTGGCCATGGAGTGGTTGTGTGAGCGTCATCATACGGGCCGGGCCAGGGCCTGTCAAACCCGGCCGCTTTCAGGGCGCCCAACCGTCCCTCGATTCAGGCTACAATTAACGGGTAGGTCTCGTCCGGGGCATGGGGCGGGCCGGCTGTAGACCGCCGCGCCAGCCAGCACGAGCAAAGCGCACACGCGGCGGGGAGCGTGTTGTCGGCGATGACAGACGCCTTTCATTCGAACCTTCCGCCCCTCCCCGCTCAAATGCGGGGCCGGCCCTTCGGTCTGGGCGCGGATGGCAAACCGATTCGGCAGATCAGCGGGGCCACTTTTGGCGAGACCCTGATCTATCTGCGCGATTGCGCCCGCCAGCGCACCCTGGCGGCGCTGCCGCCCGGCCTGACGGCCGCCGAACAAGATCAACCGGTGGCGGCCGCCCAGACCGCCGTGCTGCAGGAACTGGTGCAGCACCTTAACGCCGCCATCGCGGACCCGCGTTACCACGTCACTGTCGACTATCTGCTCGACCGGAGCCACCGCTACTCGATCGAGTTCGCCACCTACGTCAACATCTGGGCCGAGACGCTCTCAGGCGACCCCGCTTTTCACTTCAACAAATTCAAAGCCAGCCGCCTGCCGACGGTCATCGCCCTGCTCGGCTTTGTCCGGCCGCTGTCGCTCAGCCAGACCTATCGCCTTTTTCCGTCTCTCGTCGCCCGCTTTCTGGACGCCGATATCGAAACTGTCGCCGTGACGGAGACGTCGGCCGTGATCCGCTGGCGGGCGGACCGGCTGCGGCCGCTGCTGCCGGAGGCGCTCTGGCCGCACTTCCTGTGGGTGAGCCAGACAGGCTTTCAGGGCGCCCTGGCGCGCCTGCCGGTCTTCCACTCCAACCAGCCGCCGGCCGAGATCGTGAACCGCCGCAACCAACTGGCCGGCGACGCATTCGATGAATGGGAATTCCGCTGGCAGCCGGCCCCCAAGCCCGGTTGGCTGGCCAGCCTCTTCCGCCGCGCCGCGCCCGAACCAACGGAACCGCCGCCCCAAGACCCGCCCTTGGCCGCGGCGGCGATTGCGGACCTGCCCGCGTTGCCGGAGCAGATGCGTGACGCGCCCTATGGCCAGGCCGGCTTGCGCGGCATGGACAGCGAGGCCGCAGTCGGCGTGGTGACGCACTTGCTGGAGTGTGTTCGCCGCCGCGTGGAGAGCGGGGCGGCTCCAGCCGCCGACCCAGCCGCTGCCCAGGCCGCCGTGGAAGCCGCCCAGACAGCCGCGCTGGCCCAACTGGTGGCGCGCCTGAACGCCGCGTTGCCGGACACGCGTTATCACGTCACCGCCGACTCTCTCCGCTCTCACCGCAGCGGCCAGTTCTCGTTTGAGTTCGGCACTTACCTCCAGGTCATCGCCCAGCAGTTATCCGGCGACCCCAACTTCCACTTCAACCGCAGCCTGCGCCTGCAGTACCCGCTCCTGGCGCCGCTGATCCAGACCTTCGGCCTCAGCCAGGCCTACCGGCTGATGCCTGCGCTGGCGGCCCGGATCACCGATGTCCAGATGGAGACGGTGACCACCACGCCGACCTCGGCCCTGATCCGCTGGCGCGCGGACAAGGCCCTGGCCCAGCTGCCGCCGGAATTGCGCGGCCACTTTGTGCACGTCAGTTGCCAGGCCACTCAGGCGCTGCTGAGCCGCCTGCCCGTCCTGCACTCCCGCCTCCCCGCTGCGCGCGTCAAGGAATGGCGCTGCCTGCTGCACGGCGACGATTGCTGCGAGTGGGAATTTACCTGGCAAAACCGGCAGCCCCGACCGGGCGCGGAGGTGGGGCTCGGCCTGGCGCTGTCGCTGACCCTGGGCCTGCTGTGGTGGCTGCGCGGCGCCGCTTGGGAGGTCGTGGCCGCCCTCGGGACGCTGGCGCCGGCCCTGGCCGGCTGGCTGGTCTACCGCCTGCGCGTCCACCGGCACGCGACCGAACGCCAGGCCTTTCTGCTCGCCGAGCAGCGCGATCAGGCCGGCCGCCAATTCCAGGAACTGCAACGTTTCAGCGGCGATCTACAGGTCAGTAACCTGACCTTGCGCGACCGCGTGACCGAGCTCAACGCCTTGCACGAGGTCGGCCAGGCGGTGAGCGCCAGCCTGGATTTGGATGACCTGCTGGAGCGCAGCCTCCAGGCCGTCGTCAAGACGCTGGGCTTTGACCGGGCGATGGTGCTCCTGGCCGACGAAGACCAGCGCTGGCTGAGGACGGCGCGGCAGGTGGGCGGCACGCCGGAGCAGGCCGCCTTCGCCCAGCGCTATGCCGTGCCGCTCGACGGCGACTTCGCCACCGCCCGGATCTTCCGCACCGGCCAGTCGGCCATCGTCCGCCGCGAAGACATCCTCAACTCGCAGGCGCGCGCGCTCACGGCCGGCTTTGAGTCGCCAGCCTTCGTCGGCGTCCCCCTGATCGTGGCCGGCCGCACCATGGGCGTCTTGCTGGCCGACAACGCCACAACCGGCCGGCTGCTGGTGCCCGAGAGCCAGCCGCTGCTGCTCAACGTCGCCAGCCAGATCGCCAGCGCCGTCGATCGCGCGCGCGCGTATCGCCTGCTGGAACAGCGCGTGGAGGCGCGCACGGCCGAGCTGAGCCAGGCTAACGAAAAGCTGGCCAGCACCAACGCTCGCCTGCAGTTCTCAGACAACATTCTGCAACGCGTCAGTTCATTGGTGGTCGTCGGCGATGCCAGGGGCCGGATCATCTACGTCAGCCCCTCGGTGCAGGCGCTTCTCGGCTACACGCCCGAGGACCTGTTGGGCGACGGCTGGTGGCAGCGCGTCTACGCCACTCCCGAAGCCGGCGCCGACCGGCGCGCGCACTTGCACCAAATCACCGATGACGAGCGGGCGGAGGGCGCGCCGTACGAGGTCCGCCTGCGCCACCGGGAGGGCAGCTGGCGCTGGCTGCTGATGCGGCGCACCCTGACCCCGGATGAGCTCTTCATCGCCGTCGGCCAGGACATCACCGAGCGCCGCCAGGCCGAGCAGGCCGCCCAGCGCCGGGCGCGCGAGTTGGAGGCGCTCAACCGCCTCAGCCAGGCCATACTCGCCCCCGGCAGCTTGCCGGAGCGCCTGCAGGCGGTCGGTGACATCGTCGGCCAGGTCTTCGGCGTCAATACCTGCCTGATCGCACTGCTGGATGAGACCCACAGCCGGATCGAAGTGCCCTACTACCGGCGCGGCGGCCAGCCGATCGAGGTCGCGCCCTGGCCCTCGGGCGAAGGGCTGACCTCGCGCGTCATCGGGTCCGGCCAGCCGCTCAAGCTAGATGATCTCACGCCGGACCAGGCGCTGGCCCTGGGCGCGCGCGTCCTGGTGGCGCCCGAGCCGCGGCCGCGCTCCTGGCTGGGCGCGCCCATCTTCGCCGGCCAGACCGTCCTGGGCGCCATCGTCCTGCAAGACTTCGCGCCCGGCCGCTTCGACGACGATGCCGTCAGCCTGCTCAGCACGATGGCGGCCAGCCTGGGCTCCACCATCCAGAATACGCGTCTGCTGGAACAGACGCAGCGCCACGTCCGTGAACTGGCGCTGCTGGACCGCGTGCGGACCGCTCTGCTGCAGGAACTGGACCTGGACGTGTTCTTCCGCACCGTTGTGGACGCCATCGCCGACACCTTCGGCTACACCCACATCAGCCTTTACCTGGTCGAGGGTGAGGCGCTGGTCCTTCAGCATCAGCGCGGCTACGTCACGCCGATCGCCCGGATCGCGCGCGGGGAGGGCATCCTGGGCCGCGTCGCGCACAGCGGCCAGCCCGTCCTGCTGGAAGACGTCACCAGCGCTCCAGACTTCATCGCCGCCGTCCCCGGGCTGACCTCCGAAGTCTGCGTGCCGCTACGCGATGCCGGCCAGGTGGCCGGCCTCCTCAACGTCGAGAGCAGCGGCGGCCAGCGCCTCCAGCCGGCCGATCTGCAGCTGCTCCTGAGTCTGGCCGAAAGCATCGGCCTGGCGCTGGGGAACGCGCGCCTGTACGCGTCGCTGCAGCAGGAGCTGGCTATCCGGCAACAGGCCGAGGCCGAAGCCCGCCAACGGGCGCGGATGCTGGAGGCCCTGCACGCCAGTTCCATCGACCTGGCCGCCGAGCTCAGCTTGCCCAAGCTCCTGCAAGCCATCTTGCTGCGCGCTGTCGAATTGCTTGAAGCGTACAGCGGCGAGCTGGCGCTTTATCGCCCGGCCGAACAAGTGGTGGAGGTGGTGGTCTGCCACAATCTGGATCGGGACTACACCGGCACACGGCTCGCCCTGGGCGAGGGCGCCATGGGCTGGGTGGCCGCTCAGCGCCAGCCGCTGGTACTGCCCAACTATGCCAGCTGGGCCGGACGCGCCCCGCAGTACGGGGCCTTGTCCGACCGCACGGTGCTGTTCCTGCCGGTGCTGTCCGGGTCCACGCTGCTGGGCGTGATCGGCATCGGCGACCTGAACACGCGCCGCACGTTCAGCCCGGAAGATGTCCAACTGGTGACTCTCTACGTGCAGCAGGCCGCCATCGCCATAGAGAACGCGCGGCTGTATGAAGAGGCGCTGCGGGCGGCCGAACGGCGGGCGAGCCTGTACCGCGCCTCGCAGGAGATCAACGCCAGCGTCAACCGCGAGGAGATCTGCAGCGCCATCCACCGCGCCGTCACCCAGGTCATGCCCGTCAACGCGCTGGTGGTGGCGCGCCTGGTGGCCGAAGGGCGCCTCATCCAGTACGAGTATTTGTATGACGCCGGCCAGCGCTGGCCGGTGGAGCGGACCACCGCCACCGCGCCCAGCCTGGCCGCCCACATCATCACCACGGGCCGCAGCCTGCGCGCCGACGACCTGAATCACCCCGACCTCGTCGCCCAGACCGGCGCCCAGGATTTCGGCCAGCCGCAGCCCGGCCCCTGTCCGGGGTTGGCCGTGCCCCTGCGGCTGGGCAGCCAGGTCATCGGCATGCTGTCGGTTCAGAACCTCGGCCCGCACGTCTACACCGACGAAGACCAGGAGCTGTTGGAGCTGCTGGCCACCTACGCCGCCACGGCTTTTGAAAACGCGCGCCTCTTCGAAGAGTCGACCCAACGCGCCGAGGAAGCGGAGACGCTGCGTCAGGCCGGCGCGCTGGTGAACTCGACCCTTAGCCAGGCCGAGACGGTCGAGCGCATCCTGCAGGAGCTCGGCCGGGTCGTGCCCCACGACAGCGCTTCGGTGCAGCTGCTGGGCGACGGCTACCTGGAGATCGTCGGCGGCCACGGCTGGGAGGGCGATTCGGCTGCCGTGATCGGCCTGCGTTTCCCGGTGCCCGGCGACAACGCCAACACCGTCGTCATGCAGACGCGTCAGCCGCTGGTCCTGGCCGACGCCGCCCAGGTCTTCCCGGTCTTCCGGCGCACGCCCTCGTCAGATCATATCCGGGGTTGGCTGGGGGTGCCGCTGATCGTGCGGGACCGCCTGATCGGGATGCTGGCCGTGGACAGCCGCCAGTCTGACTACTTCACGGATCGCCACGTGCAGTTGGCGGTGGCCTTCGCCGGCCAGGTGGCGGTGGCGATCGAGAATGCGCGGCTGTATCAGCAGGCCTCCCAGGCCGCCGAACGCCAGGCCTCGCTGTACCGCGCCGGCCGCGAGATCAGCGCCTCGGTGGACCGGGACCAGATCTGCGTCGCCATCCACCAGGCCGTGGCCCAGGTCATGCCGCTGGACTTCATCGCTATCAGTCTGCTGACCGAGACGCGCGCGCTGATCGAAGACGTCTACGCGGTCGAGGGCGACCAGCGCCTGTCCTACGAACAGCGGCCGGCTGGCGCCGGCCTGCTCGGCCACGTGATGACGGCGGGTCAGCCACTGCTCCGCTCCAACTACCAGGAAGCCGACCTGGCCGCCGACTACGGCGCTGAGCTGCTGGGCGAACCGTCCCACTCGCTGCTGGCCGCACCGATCCGGCTGCAGGACCAGGTTTTGGGCGCCCTGACCGTGCAGTCTGACCGGCCGCTGGCTTACACGGCCGAAGACCTGAAGCTGCTGGAGCTCCTGGCCGCGCACGCCGCCACCGCCTTTGAGAACGCCCGCCTGTTCGCGGCCGCCCGCCGCGCCGCCGAACGGCGGGCCAACCTGTTCCGGGCCAGCCAGGAAATCAGCGCCAGCATGGATCGCGAAGCCGTCTACGCCGCCGTCCATCGGGCGGCGGCGAAGATCATGGCAGCCGATTTCGTCGTCATCGGCCTGCTGAGCGAGGCCGGCGACGAGATCGAGGTCGTCTACGCCTACAACCCGCGCGGGCGCGTGGCGCCGGTGCGGCGGCCGGCCGGCAGCGGCATCCTGGGCCGCGCCATGACCAGCCAGGCGCCGGTGCGCATCGACGCCTTCGACGAAGCCCAGATGGTCGCTCTCAACTCGCAGCGCCTGGGCGCCGACGAGCCCTTCTCCATCCTGGCCGTGCCCCTGCGCATCGGCGAGACCGTCCTCGGCGCGCTGAGCGTGCAGAGCCTGCACACACAGGCGTACAACGACGACGACCTGGAACTGCTGCAACTGCTGGCCGCCAACGCCGCCGCCGTGCTGGACAACGTGCGCCTGTTCGAGACTGCCCAGGCCGCTCGGCGCGTGGCTGAGGCCGCCAACGCCGCCAAGAGCGTGTTCCTGGCTAACATGAGCCACGAGATCCGCACCCCTATGAACGGCGTCGTGGGTATGACCAGCCTGTTGCTGGAGACGCCGCTCACCGCCGATCAGCGCGAGTACGTCGACACCATCCGCGCCAGCAGCGACGCGCTCCTGACCCTGATCAATGATCTGCTCGACCTGTCCAAGATCGAGTCCGGCCGCCTGGAGCTGGAGCACCAGCCGTTCGCCCTGCGCGCCTGCGTCGAATCCGCTTTGGACCTGGTCGCCAGCCGGGCCGCCGAGAAACAACTCGAGCTGGCCGCCCTGATCGAGCCGGGCACGCCGGCCATGGTGATGGGCGACGAGAACCGCCTGCGCCAGATCCTGGTGAACCTGCTGAGCAACGGCGTCAAGTTCACCGAGCGCGGTCAGGTCGTGGTCGAGGTTAAAGCCGAAGGCTATGGCATCTGGCTGGGCGATGACGAGCACCAGGCGTTCACGCTGCACTTCACCGTCAGCGACACCGGTCTGGGCATCCCGCCGGAGCGGCAGCGGCAGCTGTTCCGGTCCTTCAGCCAACTCGATCCTTCGATCAGCCGCAAGTACGGCGGCACGGGCCTGGGCCTGGCCATCTCGCGCTCCCTGGTGGAGCAGATGGGCGGCCGCATCTGGGTGGAGAGCGACGGCGTGCCCGGCCAGGGGAGCGCCTTCCACTTCACCGTGCGCACGCGCGCGGCCGAGGCTGGCGCGGCTGATCTGGACAACCTCGAAGGCGCCTTGTTCGGACGGGTGGTGCTGGTGGCAGACAGCCATTCAGTCACGCGCAAGGCCCTGGCCTTCCTGCTCCAGGCGTGGGGCCTGCGGCCGCTGCTGGCTGACTCGGCGGGCGCGGCCGCGGCCCTGGCTGAGCACGCCGCCCCGCTGAGCCTGGCGATCCTGGATGCGCGCCTGGCTGAAGCCGATGACCCGGCGCTGGAGCGCCTCCTGACTGACAGCGCCGGGGGGCCGGCCCCGGCCGTCATCTTGCTCGCCACGCTCGGCGAACACAGCGCGATCCCGGCCGCAGCCGTCCTCACCAAACCCGTGAAAGCCTCCGCCCTTTACAACGCCATCGTAGAGGCGCTCGGCCTCCCGGTCCCGGCGCCGGCGGCCCGCCCGGCCGCTTCCCCTGTCCCTGCCCCCAGCACCTTGCGCATCCTGGTGGCCGAAGACAACGACGTCAATCAGCGGCTGGTGCGGCTGATGCTCGCGCGCCTGGGCCACCAGGCGGATCTGGCCGGCGACGGCCGCGCCGTCCTGGCCGCCGTTCAGCAGCGCCGCTACGACGTGATCTTCATGGATGTGCAGATGCCGGAGCTGGACGGGCTGGAAGCCACCCGCCGCATCCGGGCCGACATGCCGGCCGATGCCCAGCCGCTGATTGTGGCGCTGACCGCCAACGCTATGGCGGAGGATCGCGCCCGCTGCCTGGCGGCCGGCATGAATGACTATTTGAGCAAGCCCTTGCAACTGCGCGATCTGCACTCTGTGCTGCACCGGTGGGGCTTGCACCATGCGCCGCTGACGTCGTCGCCTGAGCCGGCCGCCGAGCCGCCACCGGCGCAGACGCTCGCCAGCCAGTCGCGCCTGCGCCGGCTGCGCGGCGAAATCGGCGAGGCCGCCACCCGCCAGGTGATCCAGGACTTTCTGGCCCGGGCACCGCGCCTGCTGGCCGAGATACAGACGGCGCTCGAGAAGGGGCAGGCCGCCGCCTTGCGGCTAGCCGCCCACAGCCTCAAGGGCAGCAGCGCCAGCCTGGGGCTGGTGCAGGTGCAGACTCTGGCTGGCCGTCTGGAAACCCTGACGCACACGGACAGCCTGGACGGCGCCGACGCACTGGTGCGTCAGCTGCGAGCCCAGTTGGAAGACGCCCAGCGCGGGCTAGCTCAGGCTGTGCCCGAATAAGCCCGCTCAGCCGGTCGCGCTGCGCTGAGTGGACTGCGCTCGGCTGAGTTATTCGATCGGAACGGGGTCGCCCAGGATCGGCCTGGGCCGAGCGATGTGGATGTCCCACCAGGCCGCCGCCGTGGCCAGCAGCTCGCGCGCGCTCCAGAAAGTCAGCGAGCGGCTCAAGTAAGTCCGGCGGTCGGCGGCCACGCCGGTGACGCGGACGCCCAGCGCCTCGCACAGGAACAGGGCGCGCGGCAGGTGGAAAGCCTGCGTCACCAGCAGCGCTTCCTGCACGCCGAAGATCGCGCGTGCCCGGTAACAGGTGTCATAGGTGCGCTGGCCGGCGCTGTCCAGCACGATATCGTCGGCGGGCACGCCGAGTTCGAGCGCGGCCTGGCGCATGGCCGCCGGCTCGTTGTAGTTGGCGGCCCGGTTGTCGCCGCTCATCAGCAGCTTCTCGACCTGGCCGCGCTGATACAGTTCCACGGCCGTGGCGACGCGGTCGTACAAGACCGGGCTGGGACGGCCATCGCGGCGCAGCCCGGCTCCAAAGACGATGGCCACCCGCGCGCGCGGCGCCTCCTCAACCGACTTGATCTGCGGATCGTAGCGCAGCAGCGTGTACAGGCGCGGCCCCACCAACACCAGCGCCGTCGCCGCCAACCCGCCCAACAGCAGTTTCCACATGAGTCGCATAGGCTCGACCGTACTCTACCGAGATAAACGGCACCTGAGCGCGGCGCCTGGCCCGCGCCCCGCCACCAACGGAAATAATACCAATTCCTGACGATTCCCCAACGTGGCGCTGGCTACTAACCGGGGGCCGGGCCGGGTTACTATCGGCGCGTGCTTCACTGGGACGAATCCCACGCCGGCCCACTGCCCGCGCCGCCGGTTCTGCAACGCGGGTTCACCTTGCTCGAGCCGGAGATCGCGGACGGCGCCGACCTGGCCATCGGGATCGGCCAGCTGCAGCCGGCTTTCCAGGCCGGCGCGGCCCAACTCGCCCATGACCTGCGCGCGCTGATCCGGCCGGTGCGCGGCCTGGTCAGGCTGATCTGGCAGGCGGCCCGCGCCGCCGCCGCCGAAGGGCGGGTTCTGGTCCAGGAGGCCGTCCGAGAAGGGTCTGTTGTCCTCGGCGCGGACTCACAGGCCTTGCTCGCGGCGGGGCGTGAAGGCGCGGACGCGGCGCGGAGGTTCCTGGCCCGCGCCGCTTCGCTGCGGCAGGCCTGGCCGCGCTGGTCCGCGAGGCTGCGGGAGGCGGCCCGGATCGGCGGCGCGGAACTGCTGGCGGAGGCGCAGCCGCTGGTGGAGGCCGTGCGCCCGCACCTGGCGCGCACGCCCCTGCCCGGCCTGTGGCGGCGGACTGGGCTGGCCGTCCACGTTCTGGGCCGGCGCGCAAGCGCGGCCGCTCAGTGGGCCTGGACGCGCACAACGCCGCAACGGCTGGCGGCGCACGCCGCGTTGCGCGCCGCGCGCTGGCGTGTCAGCGTGGTGGCTCTGCGCCAAGATGAGCGGCGGCTCTTGCGTTCGCTGGTCGCCGCCGACGCCGCGCTGGCCGGCGCGATCGCGCTGGTGCTGCTCCTGGCCGGCCCCGTCTTCTTCGCTTCGTCTTCGGTCTCCGCCGCGCACCCGGCCTGGCAGGCCCGCGCCGCCTTGGTCGCGGCTCAGTCGGCCGGCCTCAGCGCCCCGCCCACGGCAGTGCCCGCCACAGCCACACCGGCGCCCACGCCCACACCCGCGCCAGTGCTCACCGCCACGCCCATCCCGATTATCTTCACCACCTGGGAGTCCAGCCTGCCCATCCAGGGCGGCTGGAACGGCCTGGGCGAGTGTTGGGGCACCACCGTGCTGGCGCCGGTCGGGAGCGGCCTCTTCAATTGGCCCACCGACAAACGTTTCCTGGTCGGCAAGAACTACAACGTCTGGTCTCACCCCGGCCTCGACCTGGGCGGTGACATCGGCGACCCGTTGTACGCGGCCGATGGCGGTGTGGTGGTCTACGCCGGCTGGAATGTCTGGGGTTTCGGCAACCTGGTGATCATCGACCACGGCAACGGCTGGCACACGCTCTACGCGCACATGAGCCAGATCAACGTGACGTGCGGGCAAGGCGTCACCGCTGGCACTATCCTCGGCCTGGCCGGCAGCACCGGCCGCTCCACAGGCCCGCACTTGCATTTTGAGATGCGTTACAACGGGGGCAACGTGAATCCGTGGGATTACCTGCCTTAACCGCGGCCCCGCCCGCGCCCCTTTTCGCCGCGCAATCTTAAAGACGACCAGACCCGGTCAGGCGGTGTCGGCTGGCGGCCCCGCCCGCCTCAACGGGCGACGCGCGCCTGCCACACGGTGACGGCGACGCCGCCGTTGACCAGGTGCGCGGCCCGGCCAAGGTCGAAGCGCAGGCCGGTGGCGCGCGCCAGACGCTCTTCCGGGCACAGGAACGCCACCTGCCAGCCGGGACAGCGCTCGCGCAGCGTTTGCCCAAAGGCCGCATACAGGTCCAGCAGCGCCGCCGGGTCGCTCGCGCTGGAAACCCGGCGCCCGTACGGCGGATTGGTCACCACCCAACCCGGCCCGGCTGGCGGCGCCATCGCCGACACCGCCTGGCGCGCGAAGGTGATGGCCTCGGCGACGCCGGCCCGTTCGGCGTTGGCGCGCGCGGCCGTGATCGCGCCGGCATCCCGGTCCGAGGCCAGGATTACGGGCGGCGGCCCGGCTGGCGCCTCCGCCGCTGACTGCAGTGACTGCCACAGGCGCGCCTCGTAGCGCGGCCACTCCATGAACCGGAACTGGCGCCCTCGCCCCGGCCGCAGGCCGCGCGCCCACTGAGCGGCCTCAATCGCGATCGTGCCTGAGCCGCAGAACGGGTCCAGCAACGGGCCGGCCCGATCCCAAGCCGCCGCCGCCAACAGGCCGGCCGCCAGCGTCTCGCGCAGCGGCGCCTTGGCCGTGGCCAGCCGGTAGCCGCGCCGGTGCAGGAGTTCTCCCGAAGAGTCGACGCTGACCGTGACCGCGTCGCCGTCCAGGCGCACGACCACGAGCGGCGCGGTGTGGGAAGGCGCCTCGCCGTCGTCATCGGCCGCGGCCTGGCGGGACACTGGCTGGCCCAGCCGTTTGGCGATGGCCTGCGCCACACGTTCCGCCACGGCATCGGTGTGATACAGACGCGATTGGTGGCTGGTCGCCCGGACGGCGACCGGACGGCCCGGCCGCAGATAGCGTTCCCACTCCAGCCGGGCGGCGCGTTTATCCAGTTCCCAGAATTCGCGGGCGTGAAAGTGGCCGATCCGCACGAGGACGCGGCTGGCCAGGCGCAGTTCCAGATTGGCCCGGTAGACGTCGCGCAGCCCGCCGTCAAACTCAACTCCGCCCGGCACCACCCGCGGCTCGGTCACCCCCAGAGCGAGCAACTCGCGGGCCAAAAAACGTTCCAGGCCAGGGGCGCAGGCCGCGAACACGGAGAGGGTGTCGGCTGGCATGGGTCAGCTCCCGGCTTCAGGCCGCCGCCGGCCCCTCAGAGCTGTACACGTCGCGGAGCACCTCGTCCACGCCGCGCAGCCGCGTCTGCAGTTCGCGCTCGGCGCGTTGATTGAGCAGGCGCAGATCGCGGGCCCGGATCAGGCCGGAACCGGCGACGGTGCCGGGAACCACGTTGGGGCCGAGCGGAATCTGGAGGGCTGCGAGCAGCCGCCGCCCGAAGTCCCAGCGCGTCAACGCCTGCCCGCCGACCGTGTTCATCGGCCCGCGCAGCGCGGGCGTGGCCGCCAGTTCGAGCAGCGCCGCCACCAGATCGCCGACAAATACGGGACAGCGGTACTCGTCGGTGAAGAGCGTCACCGGCGCGCCGCGCCGCACGCCCTCCACCAACCAGCGTGTCTGATGATCCAGCGGCGCCAGGCCCCAGACCAGAGCCGGCCGCGCGATCACGGCCGTGGGACAGAGGGCGCGGACGATGGTTTCGGCCGTGGCCTTGGCACCGGCGTAATCGCCGAGCGGCGCCAACGGCGAGTCATCCTGATAGGGCGAGTTCTCGCCGTCGAAGACCTGGTCGGTGGACAGGTGGACGAAACGCGCGCCGCACTCCGCGGCAGCTGTGGCCAGGTGGCGGGCAGCCGGGACGATGGCGGCGATGTGCGCGGCGGAGCGGTTGGAACAGGCGGTGTGGATGACGGCGTCCGGCCGCCACTCGCGGACCAGCGCCCGCACGGCGGCGCCGTCCTGCAAGTCCAGCGCCAGCGCGCGCCCGTGGGCCGGCAGGACCGGGCGCGTGTAGTACGTGGCGCACACGTCCCAGGCCTGGGCCGCCGGCAGCAGGGCGCCGCCGACAAAGCCAGCCGCGCCCGTGATCAGCAGACGTTTCATACCAGCCCGAGCCGGCCGAGCGCCTCCAGCGCGGCGGCCTGCTCAGCCGAGCGCTTGTTGAGGCCGCTGCCCTGGCCGCACAGCACCTCCCCCACGAACACCTGGGCGGTGAAGACGCGCTCGTGGTCTGGGCCGCTGTTGTCGATGATGGTGTAACGCGGCGTCTGGCCGCGGTCGGCCTGAGCCCACTCCTGCAGCCGGCTCTTGGCGTCGCTGTCCTGCTCGGCGCGCAGGATGCGCTCCAGCGCCGGGTTGAACAACGGCTCCACCAGGGCGCGCACCGCGTCGATGCCCGAGTCCAGGAAGTACGCGCCGATCACGGCTTCGAACGCATCACACAGCAGCGATTTGCGCAGGCGGCCGCCGCTCTCCTCCTCGCCGCGTCCCAGACGGATGGCCGGGCCTAGCTCCAGTTCCACGGCGAACTCGGCCAGCTGCTCGGTGCGGACCAGGGCCGCCCGCAGGCGGGTGAGCCGGCCCTCTTTCATCTCCGGCAGGCGGTTGTAGAGGTAGGAGGCCGTGACGAAATCCAGCACCGCGTCGCCCAGGAACTCCAGCCGCTCGTTGTCCTCGAACGCCTCTGGATGCTCGTTAATGTAGGAGCGATGCGTGAAGGCGCGCCGCAGCAGCGAGGGGTCGCGGAAAGCCGGCAGGCGCGGACGTGCGTCAGGGGTGGGGACCAGCATGGCCGGGCCTCAGCCGCGGAAGCGCTTGAGCACCAGCACTGAGTTGTGCCCGCCGAAGCCGAAGGCGTTGCTCATGGCCACGTCCACAGCGGCCTGGCGCGCCGTGTTGGGAACGTAATCCAGGTCACAGGCCGGGTCCGGGGTCTGGTAGTTGATGGTCGGCGGCAAGACGCCGGTCCGCAGCACCTGGATGCACAGGATCGCCTCCAGCGCGCCGGTCGCCCCCATCATGTGGCCGGTCATGGATTTGGTGGACGAGACTGGGATGCGGTACGCCTGCTCGCCGAACGCCCGCTTAATGGCGGCGGTTTCGGAGGCGTCGTTGAGCGGCGTGGCCGTGCCGTGGGCGCTGATATAGCCCACGTCGTCAACGTTGGCGCCGGCCGCGGCCAACGCCTGGCGCATCGCCGCCGACCCGGCGCCGCCGTCGCTGGCCGGGGCCGTGATGTGGAAGGCGTCGCCGGTGGCCGCGTAGCCCACCAGTTCCGCCAGGATCTCGGCTCCGCGCGCCTGGGCGTGCTCGAGCGCTTCCAGGACGAGCACGGCCGCGCCTTCACCCATGACGATGCCGTCGCGGTCCTTGTCGAACGGCGCCGGGGTGCCGCTGGTGCGGTGCGACATGGCCCCCAGCCGGTCGAAGGCGGCCACGCCCACGTCCACCGTAGTCGACTCGCTGGCGCCGGCCAGGGCGGCGTCCACCACCCCGCCCCGGATCAGCTGCCAGGCTGTGCCCAGCCCGTCCGAGCCGGAGGCACAGGCCGAGGCGATGGAGAAGTTCGGGCCCTGCGCGCCGGTCTCGATGGCGATCAGGCCGCCCGCCCCGTTCGACATGATCATGGGAATGGAGAAGACGTTGACGCGGCGCGGCCCGTTGGCGTCCAGCACGCGCACGGCGTCTTCCAGAGCGCGCAGGCCGCCGATGGCCGAACTGACGATCACGGCCACCCGCCCCGCGTTGGCCTCGTTAATCACCAGCCCGGAGTGCGCCATGGCCTCCTTGGCGGCCGCCATCCCGAATTGCTGGTAACGGTCGGTGCGCCGGACTTCTTTCGGGCCGACCGCCTGCGCCGGGTCGAAGTTCTTGACCTCGCCCAGGATCTTGACCTGGAATTGGGCGGCATCGAACAGCGTGAGCGGTCCGACACCGCTGCGGCCGTTGCTGATGTTGTCCCAGGTCTCGGCCACGTTGAGACCGCATGGGTTCACAGTCCCCATCCCCGTGATGACGACGCGTCGAGTCATGGTGTCTCCTGATGGTTGCAACGCTGGGTGGCCCGCCTGGGCCGAATTCGGATCGCCTGCCGGCCCCAGCCCGCATTGTAGGCCGAAAGCCGAATTCTGCTGTCGCCCCCTACGCCGCGCTCTTCAGACCATGGCCGGTCAGAATCACCACGAGCGGGTCGGCCTCCAGCCGCTCCAGGTTCTGCGTCAGGGCCGCCCAGCCGGCCGCGCCGGTCGGCTCGGTGTACAGGCCGCACCGCGCCAGCGCGGCCCGCGCCGACAGGATCGCGTCGTCTTCCACGGCCAGCACTGCGCCGCCGCTCGCGCGGATGGCGGCCAGGACCGCGTCGCCGCGCACGGGCTGGATTACGCGGATGCCCTCGGCCACCGTGGCGCCCTCGGTCGCCCAGTCCAGGCCCGCCCGGCCGTGGACATAGACGGCCCACAGCGGCGCGCACGCCAGCGCCTGCACGGCCACCAGGCGCGGCAGGGTTTCGATCAGGCCGGCGGCCCGCAGGGCCTGGAAGCCCCGCCACAACCCCAGGAGCAGGGTGCCGTGGCCGACCGGCAAGATCACGGCTGCCGGCGCCCGGCCAAGTTGCTCCCAGATCTCAAACGCGCAGGTAGCCGTCCCGGCCAACCCCAGCGGGCTGTAGATGTGGCTGGCGTAGACGGCCCCCGCGGCCACCGCCGCCTGAGCGGCTTCCGCGGCCTGGGAGCGCGGCCCGTCCACGGCCACGACCTCAGCCCCGTAGGCCTCGATCTGCCGGCGCTTGGGGCCGGCGGCCGCGGCCGGCACAAAGACCCGCGCCTGGAGGCCGGCCCGGGCCGCATAGCCTGCGAAGGCGGCGCCGGCATTGCCGGATGAGTCCTCGATAGCGGCCGTGACGCCGGCCGCCTTGAGCCCGGCCAGGGTCAGCGCCATGCCTCGGTCCTTGAACGAGCCGGTTGGGTTCTGGCCTTCTTGCTTGACAAACACCGTTCGGCCGGCGAGTTCGACCTTTACCAGCGGCGTGCCGCCCTCACCCAGCGACACGGGCTCCACCTCGGCCGGCAGCGGGAAGGTGTGGCGGTACCGCCAGACGCCGGGCTCTCCCGGCGCCACGCGGGCCGGATCGAAGACCGCGGGCTCGGCCAGCGCCAGCACGCCGCGGCAGACCGGGCATTTCCAGCCGATGAAAGCCAGCGGTTGTGTCCGCCCGCAATTCGAACACCGATAGGGCGCTGACGATGCGCCCGAGGCCGGATCCAATTGGGTCATGGTTCCAATGTGTCTGGGCGGCGTCCCGTCACGGCGCCCGATCCTGTTCACCGGGCGTGTAGTCCCCCTCCACCCACGTCTCACCCGCCGGGCCGATCTCTTTCTTCCAAACCGGCACGATCTCTTTCAAACGGTCGATCCCGTAGCGCGCGGCCTCGAACACGCCCGTGTCGCGGTGGGCAGCCGAACACGCGATCAGCACCGTGGGCGTGCCCGGGTCCAGCGGGCCGAGGCGCTGGACGATGGCGATGCCTTCCACGCTCGGCCAGCGCTCGCGGATCTCGTCGGCCACCTGCTTCAGCTTGGCCTCGGCCATGGGCACGTAAGCTTCGTAGATCAGGCGCGTGGTGGTATGCGGCCCGAGGGCATCGCGGTCGGCGCGCGTGGTCACGCCGCGCACCATACCCGTGAACACGCAGGCCGCGCCGGTGGAGGGCAGCGTGATGCCGGCCACCAGCGCGTCTAGATCGATGGGGTCGTTAGTGATCTGAAAGAGCGTGGGCAGGTCCGCCGGCGCCCCGCCGGAGACGGGCGGAAACAGGGCCACCTCGTCGCCGTCGGCCAGCCCATCTTCGGCGAATGCGAACTCGCGGTTGCGCGAGACCAGGACGGTGGGCAGCGCCGGGCTCAGGGCCGGCAGGTCCGCGGCCAGCCGCTGCTTCAGGGTCGCCACCGTCGCGCCGGCATCCAGGGCCAGCGTCAGCCGTTCGCGCCCGGCGCGCTCTTTAAGGGTGGCGAAGAAAAGGACGGTGATGTTCATTTTGCCCTGTATCCCAGAGCCTGTTGCAGCCGGCGCAGCAACGGATAACTGATCGGGTCCGCCTGGAGGGCGGGGTCCCAATCGGCGTCGTGGCGCAGGTCGAACCAGGCGACCGCCGTGATGGCATAAGCGCTGGCGGCCTCCGGCTCGGGCTCGTATCCGGGCCGGGCCTCGCCCGCCACCGGCCGGCACAGGTAAGTCTTATACCCCTGGTAGACGCGGTCACCGGGCGCGGCCGCGTCATCCAGCAGCAAGCGCTCGACCGCGACGTCCAGGCCGGTTTCCTCGCGCATCTCGCGCCGCACGCACGCTTCTTCCGTTTCGCCCGGCTCGCGGCCGCCGCCGGGTAGCAACCAAGCGCTGCGCCCGTCCGCGTGCCAGCGGTGCTGGATCAGCAGGATGGCGTGCTCACGCACGATCGCGCCCTGGTAGCGAAACTTAGGCGAGGACGACATCGCCGCTTCGGCCGCCGTGCTTTTCCACCAGCCGCACGTTGGTGATGCGCAGCGTCTTCTCGGCGGCCTTGGCCATATCATAGATCGTCAGGGCCGCCACGCTCACCGCCGTCAGCGCTTCCATCTCCACGCCGGTCTTGCCGCTCGTGCGCACCGTGGCCGTGATGGCCACGCCGGGTAGGTCGTCGCGCAGCTCGCACTGGACTTCGACGTGCGTCAGCGGCAGCGGATGGCAGAGCGGGATCAGCTCGGACGTGCGCTTGGCGGCCATGATCCCGGCCAGCTGGGCCGTGGTCAGGACGTCGCCCTTCTTCAGCGCGCCGTCCCGGATCAGCGCCAGCGTGGCCGGCTGCATGTGGACCTCGCCGGCCGCCACCGCCCAGCGCGCGCTGTCCGGCTTGGCGCTCACATCCACCATGCGCGCGCGGCCCTCCGCGTCCAGGTGCGAGAGCGTCATCGTGACCGGCTTTCTTCGCCGTGGTAGACCACGCCGGCCGGATCATCTGGCAGCCCCGGCCACGGCGGCGCCTCGCGCACAATGTAGAGCGGCCGGCGTTTGACCTCGTCGTAGATGCGGCCCAGGTATTCCCCCAGGATGCCCAGGAAGATCAGCTGCACGCCGCCCAGGAACAGCACCGAGATGATGGCCGTCGCCTGGCCGAAGAAGAAGTCGCTGCCGATCAGGCGCAGGACGGCCACGGCGATGATGCCCAGCAAGGCCAGCCCCGAGATCCAGAACCCCATCGTCGTCGCCAGCTGCAGCGGCACATACGAGAAGCCGGTGATGGCGTCGCTGGCGAACTTGATCATCTTGCGCAGCGGGTACTGCGTGGAGCCGGCGTAGCGCTCGTGCCGGTCATACAGCACGCCGGCCTGGCGGTAGCCCACCCACACCGACAGGCCGCGCATGAAGCGGTGGTGCTCGCGCATCCGGCGCAGGGCCAGCACCACTTTGCGGTCGATCAGGCGGAAGTCGCCGGTGTCGCGCGGGATGTCGATGGACGCCAAGCGCTGGATCAGCCGGTAGAACATCGCGGCCGTGAACAGCTTGAAGAAAGTCTCACCGGCGCGCTGGCGGCGCTGGGCGTACACCACCTCAAAGCCCTCTTTCCACTTGGCCACCATATCCAGGATGACTTCGGGCGGGTCTTGCAGGTCCGAGTCGATGATGGCGACGGCGTCGCCTTCGGCGTAGTCGATGCCGGCCGAGATCGCGATCTGATGCCCGAAGTTGCGGGCAAAATCCACGACCTTGACGCGCGGGTCGGCCGCCCGCAACTCGCGCCCGATGGCGGGCGAGCGGTCGCGGCTGCCGTCGAAGACCAGCACCAGTTCGCACGGCCCATCCAGCCCGTCCATCACCGCGCGCATGCGCCGGTAGAATTCGGGCAGGGTCTCTTCTTCATTAAACACCGGAGCGACGATGGAGTAGCGGGGGCGGTGATCAGCCATGGTGATTGGATCAGTCCGTGAGTGATTTGAGCGCGCCGAGGGCAGTGGCATAGCCCGGATGCGGCGGCAGGATAAAGCGCGTGCCGTAGAACTCGCCGGTCCGTTCCAGGGCGCGGCGGAAGCTGGCCATATCGAGCAGGTGGCCGATGACGACGATGTGCTCGGCCCGCTGAGCGCGGGCTGAATTGATGGCGGTCACGCCGATCACCTGCCCCACCAGCGTCACCAGGGCGGCCGCCAGGTCCTCCCGCCGGACCTCCAGGGCCTGCTTGCCCAGGCGGCCGAAGTTGACGGCGGTGGCGTCCGGCGGCAGGCCGCCGATCGGGCCGCTGATCACGTCGCTCAAGGCCAGGTCGGCGCCGTTCGGATCGCCGGCCAGCGCCAGCGTGTCGATCTCGCCGGGGTCCACGCTGCGCAGGATCAGGCGGCTCAAGCCGAGCAGCGTCCCGCCGCCGACACCGGACCCGGAGACGTGCTGGTACTCGTCGCCGCGCGCCAGGATGGCGGCCGTGCCCGAGCCCGCGCTCACCACCAGCAGCGGCGCCTGGTGGGGCTCGCCCAACTGCTCGGCCAGCGCCTGCCCGCCCCGCCCAATCGCCGGCACCTCGCCGATCTTGACGATCTGGCAGCCGCCAATCCGGGCCGGCAGATTGCGATGGCGGCCGCCCGTCACGGCCAGGCGCGCCAGCCCGTCCAGGGCCAAGCCGCCGGCCGCCAGGATCGCGCGCACCAGCGCCTCGTCCGGCTCGCCGTCCGACGGCCGGGTCCAACGCCGCAACGCGCCATCCACCTCGGCGACGGCGTCCGTATTCGTGATGCCAAAATCGATACCAGCGGACACGCGGCGATTATACCAATCTCCACCCTGGCCGCTATCACACCCTGGCCCTACTCCCGCGGCCCCACCCGGCCGCGCAGCTGGCGGCCTCATTCGTTGTATAATCCCCGCGCTATGTTTTCCGCCGTCAAATCCCTCCGGGAAAGCCTGACCCGCACCCGCGACGCCGTTTTCGGCAAGGTCGCCACGCTGCTCGGCCAGAGCGAGCTCACCGCCGCCACCTGGGACGAACTGGAGGCCACGCTGATCCAGGCCGACCTGAGCGTGACGCTGGCTGACCCGCTCGTCCAGCGCCTGAAGGAGCGCGCCGCGGCCGAGGGCCTGGTCCGCGCCGACGGGCTGCGGACCGCCCTGCGCCAGGAACTGCGCGCCCTGCTCGGCGACAGCCGGCCGCTGGCCCTCAGCGCCACGCCCACGGTCATCGCCCTGGTCGGCGTCAACGGCTCCGGCAAGACCACCAGCGCCGCCAAGCTGGCCTGCTACTTCCAGCGCCAGCACCGCACCGTCATGCTGGCCGCCGCCGATACGTTCCGCGCCGCCGCCATCGACCAGCTCCAGGTTTGGGGCCAACGCCTGAACATCCCGGTCGTCGCCGGCCAGCCCAACGCCGACCCCGGCGCCGTGGCCTATGATGCCGTGGCGGCCGCGCTGGCCCGCCGCGTAGACGTCCTGATCGTGGACACGGCCGGCCGTCTGCAGACCAAGTACAACCTGATGGAAGAGCTCAAGAAGGTCTCGCGCGTGATGGCCAAGGCCATGCCCGGCGCCCCGCACGAGACCCTGCTGGTGCTGGACGCCGTCACCGGCCAGAACGCCCTCGCCCAGGCGCGCGCCTTCAAAGACGCCTCCGGCGTCACCGGCGTGCTGTTGGCCAAGCTGGACGGCTCCGCTAAGGGCGGCATGGCCTTCGCCATCCGCCGTGAGCTGGGCCTGCCGATCATGTTCGCCGGCACGGGCGAGCACTTTGCAGACCTGGAAGCGTTCGACCCCGACAAGTTTGTGGCCGGCCTTCTGGATTGACTCCGGCCGACGCCGCCCACACCCTGGTAGCCAATATGGAAGACCTTATCGCCCGCCTCAACACCATCGACGAGCGCCTGCACTCCCTCCTGGAGCGTCTTTGACCTGCCCGCCAAGGAGAAACAGCTCGCCGACCTGGAAACCCGCTCGCAGGACCCGGCCCTCTGGAACAGCCCGCTGGAAGCGCAGCGCGTCATGCGCGCGCTGTCCACGCTGCGCGCTGAACTGAACGCCTGGCGCGCGGCCACCCACGGCATCGCCGACGCGCGCGAGCTGGCCGGCCTGGGCGACGCCTCGATGCGCGCCGACCTGGAAGCCGAGGTGGTCCGGCTGGAGGCGGTGGCCCATCAGCTCGAGATGGAGACCCTGCTCTCCGGCCGGCACGACCGCGACAACGTCATCTTCACCATCTTCTCCGGCGCCGGCGGCACCGAGTCCCAGGACTGGGTGTCCATGCTGTACCGCATGTACCTGCGCTGGTGCGAGGCCCACGGCTACAAGACCGAGGTCATGGACCTGAGCGAGGGCGAAGAGGCCGGCCTCAAGTCGGTGACGCTGGGCGTGGAGGGGCTGTACGCCTACGGCTATCTGAAGGCCGAAAAAGGCACCCACCGGCTGGTGCGCCTGTCGCCCTTCGACTCGGCCCACCGGCGCCATACGTCTTTCGCCTCCGTCGAGGTCTACCCCCAGGTCGAGGACATCGCCGAGATCGAGATCAACCCGAACGAGATCGAGATCGACACCTACCGGGCCTCCAGCGCCGGCGGCCAGAACGTGCAGAAGAACGCCACCGCCATCCGCATCCGGCACCTGCCCAGCGGGCTGGTGGTCACCTGCCAGAACGAGCGCTCGCTCACGCAGAACCGCGAAAACGCGCTCAAGGTCTTGCGCGCCCGGCTGTTCGCCATGCGCGAGGAGGAGCGCGCCAAGGAGATCGCGGCCCTCAAGGGCGAGCGTGTCAAAGCCGAGTGGGGGCAGCAGATCCGGTCTTACGTGCTGCATCCCTACCAGATGGTCAAAGACCACCGCACCGACCACGAGACCGGCCGCACCGACGATGTGCTGAACGGCGAACTCGACGCCTTTATCGAGGCTTATCTGCGCTCGCAGGTCGGCCTCGGCTGAGACCGCCCACACCCCAGGAGGCTGCCCATGCCCACTCCCGAAGAGACCCAGGCCCTGACCAGCCGGATCGACGATTTACAGCGGCGCGTCAACGATCTGCAGCGTGAAGTCCTGCTGGCCGGCGTCAAGGACGCGCTGGAAGATCTGGATACGCTTATCGGCCAGCTGGATAAGCTCATCGGCGAGGTCCGCACGGCCGGCTACGTCTTCGGGGCCGACCTGGAGCCGGGCGCCAAAGCCCTCCAGTCACAGTGGCCGGGCCTGCGCGCCAACGCCCAGCGCCAGGTCACGACGCAGGCGCCCTCGCTGCAGGCCGCCCTCCGCCCAGTGGAAGCTCAGGTGCGCGACCTGAACGCCAAGCGCGCCAACTACGCGGCCGCCAAGGCCCTGGCGCCGTCCGTCCAGGCGGCGGTGGAGGCGCTCGACGCCAAGGTCAAAGCCGCGCGCGAGGCCATCGAGGGCAGCTACGACAAGTTCCGCGGCGAGGCCAACAAGCTCAAGGCCCGGCTGGACGCCGCCAAACTCATGCTGCAGCGCGTGGCCGAGGCCAAGTTCCGGCTGCTGCCCACCGAGGGCGCGGTCGCCGCCGTGCCCGCCAAGTGGGACCGCGACGGCAAAGACGATCCCAAAGGCCTGCTCTACCTCACCGATCAGCGCCTGGTCTTCGAGCAGAAGGAAGAAGTCGCCACCAAAAAGCTGCTCTTCATCACCACCGAGAAGGAGCAGGTCCACCAGCTGCTGCTGGAGGTGCCGGTGGCCGACGTGGACGAGGTCAAGGCCAGCAAGAAAGGCTTGCTCGGCCACGAGGATCACCTTGACCTGGCCTTTTCCGCCAACGCCGCAGTGCGCGCCGCGCACTTCCACCTGGAAGGCCAGGCCAGCCACGAGTGGCAGGCGCTGCTCGGGCGAGCCAAGTCCAAGGAACTGGATAAAGACCGCGCCGTCAAAGTGGATCAGACCGTCTTGGAGCGTGTCGCCAGCGCCCCTACCAAGTGCGCCACCTGCGGCGCGGCCTTCACCAAGCCGGTGCTGCGCGGCCAGTCCGAGATCACGTGCGAGTTCTGCGGCACGGTCACGCGCTTCTGAGGCGCCGGACCGCTTTCTAACCTGTCCGGTCCCAGATCGGCGGCTGAATCTTGGCCGCCCGCCCTCTTGACAGAAGAGCAAAGCACGATACAATCAAATGTCACTGTCAGACCAGGTCACCACAAGCGCCTGGGGCCCCCCAGCCTCATGCGCTTGTTTTGCTGTCCCACAGGTCTAGCACGCCTGTTCGATTTGGAGGCTTCACATGACGGATGCTTATCGAGGTAGCGGCAGCGAGAACAAGGCTTTCAACGCTCTTCGCATCAGCTTGGCCTCGCCGGACCAGATCAAGTCCTGGTCCTATGGCGAAGTCCTCAAGCCCGAGACCATCAACTACCGCCGCCTGCGCCCCGAGAAAGACGGCCTGTTTTGCGAGGCCATTTTCGGCCCCACCCGTGACTGGCAGTGCTACTGCGGCAAGTACAAGAACGTCCGCTACAAGGGCATCATCTGCGACAAGTGCGGCGTCGAGGTGACGCGCTCGTCGGTGCGCCGCGAGCGCATGGGCCACATCGAGCTGGCCGCGCCGGTGGCGCACGTCTGGTACACGCGCCGCGTGCCGTCCTACCTCGGCCTGCTGCTGGATGTCTCGCGCCGCAACCTGGACCGCGTCCTGTACTTCGCCCAGTACGTCGTCACCCACGTGGACGAGGATGCGCGCCAGAAGGCCCTCAAGCGCCTGGATGAGGAAATTGGGCGCGAGGAGAAGCGCCGCAACGACGAGATCAACGGCAAGATCGCGGGGCTGAAGCAGGGCCGCGACAAGCGCCTGGCCGACCTGGAAACCAAGCGCGACACGGCCAAGGAGAAGTATGAGGCCGACGCGGCCGAAAAAGTGGATCCGGTGATGAAGGAGGCCCAGAAGCTGGAGCGCTCCTTGAGCGAGAAGATCGACACCACCATCCGCGTGCCGATCACGTTCTCGTTCACCGACGAGGTCATCGCCGACAAGGGCGAGACCATCGGCCGCAAGCACACCACCGCGCTGACCAATATCGTCAAGACCTACGTGGCCCAGATCGAGTCCGATCTGAAGGAGAAGCGCGACCGCGCCCTGGAGCGCATCAAGGAAGACGTCGACAAGGTCAAGGCCGAGGCCGAGGACGCCATCGTCAAGCTGCGCAGCGACGTGGAAGACGGCTACGACGACCTGCGTGACAAGAGCTCGTCCGAGCGCGAGGAGCTGATGAGCCTCCAGCGCATGATGTTCCTGGGCGAGAGCAAGTACCGCGAGCTCAAGCAGAAGTACGGCCAGGTGTTCAAGGCCGACATGGGCGCCGAGGCCTTCCTCGAGCTGCTCAAGAACATGGACCTGGAGAAGACGGCCAAGGAGCTCTGGCACGAGATCCGCACCACCAAGTCCAAGCAGAAGCGCAAGAAGGCCCTCAAACGCCTGAAGGTGGTGGAGGCCCTGCGCCGCTCGTCCAACCGGCCGGAGTGGATGATCCTGACCATCCTGCCCGTCATCCCGCCGGACCTGCGCCCGATGGTCCAGCTGGACGGCGGCCGCTTCGCCACGTCTGACCTGAACGACCTGTACCGGCGCGTCATCAACCGCAACAACCGCCTCAAGCGCCTGCTGGAGCTGGGCGCCCCGGACGTCATCGTGCGCAACGAGAAGCGCATGCTGCAGGAAGCCGTCGACAGCCTGATCGACAACAGCCAGCGCGGCAAGGCCCTGTCGCGGCGGGGACGCCGGGAACTGAAGAGCCTGAGCGACATGCTCAAGGGCAAGAAGGGCCGCTTCCGCCGCAACCTGCTCGGCAAACGCGTGGATTACTCCGGCCGCTCGGTCATCGTGGTCGGCCCGACGCTCAAACTGCACCAGTGCGGCCTGCCCAAGACCATGGCCCTGGAGCTCTACCGGCCGTTCGTGATCGCCAAGCTGGTGGAGTACAACTACGCCTCCAACGTCAAGGGCGCCAAGCGCTTCATCGAGCGCGAGCGCCCGGAGGTCTGGGAGGTGCTGGAAGAGGTCATCAAGGAGCGCCCGGTCCTGCTCAACCGCGCCCCCACCCTGCACCGCCTGGGCATCCAGGCCTTTGAGCCGATCCTGGTGGAGGGCAAGGCCATCCAGATCCACCCGCTGGTCTGCTCGGCCTTCAACGCCGACTTCGACGGCGACCAGATGGCCGTGCACGTGCCCCTCAGCCAAAAGGCCGTGGAGGAAGCGCGCACGCTGATGCTGTCCACCACCAACCTGCTCAAGCCGGCCGACGGCGAGCCGATCGTCGGCCCGCAGAAGGACATGGTGCTGGGCGTCTATTACCTGACCTTCTGGCACCCCACCCAGGTGCCGGAGCAATGGCGCACCTTCGGCGACCTGGACGAGGTCGAGATGGCCTACAGCCTGGGCCAGGTCGCCGTGCACACCAAGATCCGGCTTCAGATCAACACTTGGTATAACGAGAAGAACGAACGCTACCAGCGCCCGCAGAAGCGCCTGGTGGAGACCACCGTCGGCCGCGCGCTGTTCAACCGCGTCCTGCCGGAGGAGATGCGCCTGTACAACGACACGCTCGACAAGGGCGGCTTGCAGAAGCTGGTGGGCAAGTGCTACCAGGTCATCGGCCCGGAGCGCACCACTGACGTCGTCGACGAGATCAAGGCCATCGGCTTCCGCTACGCCACGCGCTCCGGCACCACCATCGCCGTCTCCGACCTGCAAGTGCCGGACGAGAAGCAGAAGGTGGTTGAGCGCACCCTGACCGAGCAGCAGGACCTGGAGCGCATGTTCCAGCGCGGTCTGCTGACCGAACAGGAAATGAACGAGCGCATCATCGACATGTGGTCCAAGGCGCGCGACGAGGTGGCCAAGGCCGTCTCCGCCCACCTGAACCCGGCTGGCCCGCTGGCCATGATGGCCAAGTCCGGCGCCACCAAGGGCGGCTTCGGCCCGATCTCACAGCTGGCCGGCATGCGCGGCCTGATGGCCGACCCGTCCGGGCGCATCATCCCGCTGCCCATCCGCTCGAACTTCCGCGAGGGTCTGACGACGCTCGAGTACTTCATCTCCACCCACGGCGCGCGCAAGGGTCTGGCCGATACCGCCCTGCGCACGGCCGACGCCGGCTACCTGACGCGGCGCCTGGTGGACGTGGCCCAGGACCAGATCGTGACCTTCCTGGACTGCGGCACCGAGAGCGGCATCTGGATCCGGCGCAAGGACGACGTGGCCGGCCAGAGCTACTACGACCGCATCATCGGCCGGGTGGCCGCCAGCCCGGTCGTCGACCCGAAGACCGGCGAAGTGATCCTCAGCCGCAACGAGCTGATCGAGGAGGCCCAGGCGCTGCGCATCAGCGCCGCGCCGATCGAGCAGATCTTTGCGCGCAGCGCCCTCACCTGCCAGTCTGACCGCGGCCTGTGCCAGCTGTGCTACGGCCGCGACCTGGGCCGCGGGCGCCTGGCCGAGATCGGCGCCGCAGTCGGCATCGTGGCCGCCCAGTCCATCGGCGAGCCCGGCACCCAGCTGACCCTGCGCACGTTCCACACCGGCGGTGTGGCGGCCGGCGGCGACATCACCACCGGCCTCCCGCGCGTGGAAGAGCTGTTCGAGAGCCGCAAGAAACCCAAGGGCGAGGCCGTCATCACCGAGATCGACGGCGCCGTGGAAGTGATCCGTTCGGAGAAACCCGGCGGCCGCCGCTACGTGAAGGTGATCGACAGCGCCATCATGCAGGACGAGTACGACGTCCCCGGCAACTGGGCGCTGAAGGTGGAGAACGGCCAGCAGGTGCACGCCGGCGACGTGCTGGCGACGCGCGGCGAGAGCGAGATGCGCGCCACCCACGGCGGCAAGGCCAAGCTCAAGGAGCGCTCGGTCGTCATCACCTACGAGCGCCGCGAGGAGCAGGAGTACGAGATCCCGCCGTCGGTGCGCCTGCTGGTGGTGGACGGCCAGAAGGTGCGGGCCGGCGACGCCCTGACCGAAGGCGCCCTCAACCCGCACCGCATCCTGCGCATCCTGGGCCGCGAGGCCTGCGAGCTGTACCTGCTCACCGAGATCCAGAAGGTTTACCGGGCGCAGGGCCAGAACATCAATGACAAGCACTTTGAAGTGATCATCCGCAAGATGCTCTCGCGGGTGCAGATCACGCGGCCCGGCGACACCGAGTACCTGCCCGGCGAGCTGGTGGACCGCACCGTGCTCCAGCGCCAGAACGAGGGCCTGGTGGCCCAGGGCAAGCAGCCCGCCGCCGCCGTGCCGGTGCTGCTCGGCGTCACCAAGGCGTCGCTGTCCACCGAGTCGTTCCTGAGCGCGGCCTCCTTCCAGCACACCATCAAGGTGCTGGCCGGCGCCGCTATCGAAGGCAAGGTCGATGGCCTGTTCGGCCTGAAGGAGAACGTGATCATCGGCAAGCTGATCCCGGCCGGCACCGGCTTCTGGACTTACAACGAGCGCGAGCCGGCTCTGCCCGCCTCGCCGGTGCCGCCAGCCCTGGAAAGCGATGCGCCGGTGGCCGCCGACTGACGTCCCGTATACCGCCTGCCCCGCCCGTGGTCCCCGATCACGGGCGGGGCAGAGGCCCGGTCGAGCGCTTTTCCTTGACAGAGGCCGGTCGGGTCCGTATAATCTTTGAGCCTTCCTCGATAGCTCAATCGGCAGAGCGGCCGGCTGTTAACCGGTAGGTTCCAGGTTCGAGTCCTGGTCGAGGAGCAGACTGATTGAAAACGGGTGAGCCCAGCTCACCCGTTTTGTTTCGCCTGGCCGGCCGCTTGCGCGTATAATCGCGCCCGGACGCACCTGGGCCGCCCCCTGGCCTGGGCGCCCCTCAGCCTAATGCGTATCACCATCCTCGGCACCGGCGCCATGGCGTGCCTGTTCGGAGCCCGGCTGGCCGCGGTTGCGCCGCGCGCCATCACCCTGGTCGGCACCTGGCCGGACGGGCTGGCTGCCATCCGCCGCCGCGGCGTCGTGCTGACCGAGCCGCTGGCCACGCACGCCTACCCCGCCCAGGTGGCGCTGCTCGGCCAGCCTCTGCCGCCAGCCGAGATCGTGCTGGTGCTGGTGAAGGCCTGGCAGACCGACGCGGTGGCGCCTTACCTGGCGGATCTGGTGAGGCCGGACGGCGTCGTCATCAGCCTGCAGCAAAGCCTGGGCAACGTCGAGAAGCTCGGCCCGCAGGCCTGCCTGGGCGTCACCGAGCTCAGCGCCACCCTGCTGGAGCCCGGCTACGCGCGCTGCGATGACGAGCGCCCCACCTTCCTGGCCGCGCCGGAGTGGGCCGTGGAGGTCTTCCGCCACGCCGGCCTGGACGTGGTCGGAATCACGGCCGAGCGCGCCTTCGGCCTGCTGTGGGGCGCCCTGTCGATGCGCTGCGCGCTGGAACCCTTGAGCGCCCTCCTGCAGTTGCCTTACGGCGAACTGCTGCGGCGCAAGGACGCCCTGACCCTGCTGGACCGGGCCGCGACCGAGTGCGCGATGGTGGCCTGGGCCGAGCGCCTGCCGCTGCCCTTCGCCGACCCGCTTTTCTCGGTGCGCCATGCCGCCGAGACGCTGGCCGAGCGCGAGGCGCCGATGCTGCACGACCTGCGGCGCGGCACCCCCACCGAGATTGACGCCCTCAACGGCGCCGTGGTGCGCGCCGCCAACCAACTGGGCGTGCACGCCACCGTCAACGAGATTCTGTGGCGCCAGATCCGCGCGCTGTCCATCGACCCCCAACCCCGCCCGTGACCCTGGTCCCATGACCAGCCTCTGATGACGATGGTCACTGTTCTTTTTTATCCAGGCGCATAGAGTCAGAGACGACGCCCCAGTTGTCCGATCCAGGGGGACCGCTATCCGCCCACCTCCAGGGGGAGTTGCCATGCCTCACGCCCGCCTCTTGCGCCTCCTCGGCGCAGTATGCCTGCTCGTGCCTCTCACCGCGAACGTGCCGGCCGCCGGGCCGGTCCAAGCCACCGGCCCACAGGCGGCCGGCGCCTGGTACGTCGCCACAACCGGCAGCGACGCCGCCAACTGCGCCACGCCGGCCACCCCCTGCGCGACGATCAACGCCGCCATCGGCAAGGCCGCCGGCGGCGACACGGTCTATGTTGCCGCTGGCACTTACACGGGAACCGGCGACCAGGTAGTGCTGGTTGACCGCAGCCTGACCCTTTCCGGCGGGTGGGCGGACGACTTTACGGCGCAGACTGCTCATTCCATCGTGGACGGTGAATTGACGCGGCGCGGCCTGGTGACGACATCCGGCACGCATGTGCGCGTAGAACAGTTCCACATCCGAGGCGGCTACGGCGTTAATATTGCCCCATACCACTATCGCGGCGGCGGAATCTACAGTGCCAGCGAGCTTGAGTTAGATCGTAGCATCGTGAGCGACAGCACGAGCCTAGGGGGTGCCGGTCTTTTCATGGCAGACGCGGCCGCCCTGACCATGACCAGGAGCGTCATCCGCAACAATCTCGCCACGCTGAATCAAGGTGGGGGCATCGAGTTGAGCGGCGGCACCACGGTCATCCGCGACAGCGCCATTATCTTCAACACAGCTGCCTGCAGCGGCGGCATTCACGGCGGCGGCGGCCACTTGGTCATTGAGAACACCACTATCAGCGGCAACCGCGCCCTCGGCTTCAAGAATTGCTATGCCTTTGGCGGCGGTCTGGCCGCTAACATGCCGGGCGAAGTCTGGCTCTATAACGTGACGATCAGCGACAATTGGGCGGATAGCGCCGGCGGCGGCCTCGTTCTCTCCTCCCTGGAGCCAGGCGAGTTGCACGCCCAGAACACCATCATTGCCCGAAACGGGAGCCCCATCGGTCCAGATTGCTACACCGATCAGCGTTACTCACCCGATGTCCAAATCGCTTCGGGCGGATACAACCTGCTACAGTCGGACCGTGACTGCACCGTGCTCTCTTCCAGCGGCGATCAGATCGGCGCCGATCCAAAGCTGCTGGCCGTCGTTCCAGAACTCGGCTATGCAGCCCTGGCGGCCGATAGCCCTGCCATCGACAGAGGTGCGGTCAGTGCCTGCACTGACCACCTGGGCGCTGCGCTGAACACCGATCAGCGCGGCGCGAGCCGAGTTGGCCGCTGCGATATTGGCGCGTACGAGTACCACCTCCCCGGTCCGGCTGACCGGATAGTGCCCCTGGAGGCAGCGCCGCGCTCAGCCTCGATTCTGAGTTTTTTCGGGGCGCCGCTGCAAGTGTTCGCCGTAGACAAAAATGGGAGCCCTGCCGTCAGCGGGGTCGTGGAGTTTCAGGCGCCGACCGGCGGGGCAAGCGGCGCGTTCGGTGACACCGGAACTGTGACCACCACAGCGCCGGTCATGTCCGGCATAGCCACTGCCAGCGCCTTCCGCGCCAATTCCCTCATCGGCAGCTACGTCATCACCGCTTCGTTGAACAACTCGGTGGTGCCGTTCTCGTTGACGAATGAGACGCCGCGCGTCTATCTGCCCGCCTCGGCCCGCACCTATTGCACCGATTTCTTCGACGATTTCAGTGGGCCGACCACCCGATGGTACACAGGCGACGACGGCTATGGGCTCGTCCACATCGTCGACGCCCAGTATCGGGTCTATACCTATGCCTCGGACCTGTATTTGATCGCGGCGCCGACCTGCCCGTTTCAGAATTACATGGTCGAGGCCGACGTGCGCTGGGCGGAGCCAAGTGCCAACAGTTATGGCTTACTCTTCGGCCTAGCTCCATACTGGACGCAGTTCTACTTCCTGGATGTCAATCCCAAATACCAGGGCCTGCGGCTCTTCCACTATGACGACGCCTCAGGTTTCAGATTGGCGGCCGGCCCCCTCTTCACGAGCTTTATCGCGCCAGAGACACGTTCCAACCGACTGAGCGTGCTGTACAAGAATTCTCTGATCTCCGTGACCATCAACGGCGCGTTGATCTTCACCACCTCATCCATGATCAACCCCGGTCTTGCCCGCACCGGTGTCATGGTCCTGTCCTACGACGATGAGCCCGTGTCCGACGCGCGCTTTGACAACTTCCGCGTCACCGGCATTTATGATGCCGCCCAGGCCACCCGCCTGGAGGCCTTCAGCCTGCCGGCCTTGCTCCCAGCCGGGCCGGCGCGCCCCCTGCCCGCCGATGTGGATTGGCCGTGGCCAACGTTGGACCAGATCCAGCGCGCCTTCGATTCACGCTAGAATCGGCGGCGTGACCGCAGCCGACTACTTCGCCCGCGTCCAGGCCTCGCCCGGCTGGCTGCGCGTGCTGGCCTCTTTCGCGCGCTTCGCGGCCCCACAGCCGGGCTGGCGCGCCCTGGACGTGGGCTGCGGCCCCGGCGCCCTGGTGCGCGTCCTGGCCGAGCACGGCTGCCGCGCCGTCGGCATGGACGTGGACGCGGCGAGCCTGACCCGCGCCCGCGCGCTGGCGCCCAGCCTCGCTTTTCTCCGCGCCGAGGCCGCCGCCCTGCCTTTTCCGGACGGCGCCTTCGACCTGGTGACCGCGACCAACGTCCTGTTTCTGCTGCCCGATCCGGCGGCCGGCCTGCGCGCCCTGGCCGGCGTCTGCCGCCCCAGCGGCCGGGTGGCCGTCCTCAATCCGTCGCCCCAACTCTCCCGCGCCACGGCTGAGATGCACGCAGACACGGTCGGTCTGACCGGCTTCGAGCGCGAGTCGTTCGTCAATTGGGGCCGCATCGCCGAGCGCGAGCGCCGTTTCAGCCCGGCGGACCTTCAAACGCTCTTCCAGGGGGCCGGGTTGCAGCCGCCGCAAATTGCGGCGAAAATTGGTCCCGGCCTGGCGCTCTTCGCCCAAGCGGAGCCGGCGCCCAACCATCAGGCCAAAAGATCTACATAACGTCAAGCGCCCGGGCAGTTGGCTTGCACCCAGGGCGGTTGACGTGACCGAGGGAAGGATGTTTCTTCGCAAAACGCTCGCTCTGACGATTGCGGGCGCGCTGTTCCTGGCGGCCTGCGGCAGCGGGGCCGGGACGACGGGAGCGCCGACGCCGGGGGGCGGCTCAAACGACGGTGGGACGACGACCACGGGCACGGATAACGGCTCAACGGATGCCGGTGAGACGCGCTCGGCCGTGATCTCGGAGCTGCAGAATGACGTCGACGCGCGCCAGACCAGCGCCCTGGACTGGCTGGACGCGCTGGAGGGCGAGCAGATCACGGCCGGCGGCGGCGTCCGCACCGGCGACGAGTCGCGCGTCCGCATCGCCACCAGCGACGGCTCGGTCATCCGCATCGCCGCCAACACCGAGTTCCAGTTGGCCGAGTTCTCGCCCCAACCCACGGACCCGGTGACCCGGTTGAGCATTGAAGCCGGCAAGGTCTGGGTTCAGGTGACCAAAGCCCTGGGCGCAGGCAGCTTCGAGGTGGAGACGCCCAGCGGTGTGGCGACGGTGCGCGGCTCGCTGATGAGCGTCGAGTACGACCCGGTTGTCGGGCGCGTGCTGGTGACCTGCGCCGAGGGCGAGTGCGAACTGCGCGACCGGCTGGGCCAAAACGCCGTCCGCCTGCTGGCCGGCGAGCAGTCTGAGATCGCGGGTCCGGATCAGGGGCCGCTGGCCGCCCGCCGCATGCGGCGGCAACAGGTCCGCGAGTGGCTGGACAACTTCCCCGAGGCTCGCGACATCCTGCTGCGGCTGCTGGAGCAGCTGCCCGAGGACGAGACGCCGGCTGCGCCAAGCGGCTTGGGCGGCACCGGCCAGACGGCGTGTGACCACGCCTACTTCCCGATGCGGCCCGGCGCCACCTGGACTTACCAGAACCCGGACGGCACCTTCACCTGGACCGTCGAAAGCGTCACGGGCGACGCCGAGCAGGCGACGGCTGTCATGACCTTCCAGACCGGCGCTCTGACTGGCACTTACAACTGGCAGTGCAATGCCAACGGCCTGGTGTCGTACGACTTCGGCCGGCTCGACTTTGGCCAGCTCGGAACCGTGAGCGAGTTCAGCGTCACCAGCGCCTCGGGCGCCTGGATGCCGGCGGCCGATCTGCTCACCGTCGGTTACAGCTGGAACAATGTCTACGAGTTGGCCATGAAGTTAACGCTGCCGAGCGGCGCCGGCGAAGGCCAGGGCGCGCTCAGTCAATCTTCGACCTCGACGGTGACCGGCGCTGACCCCGTCACGGTCGGCGCCTTGACGGTGGACGGCCTGCAGCTTTCGGAGGCGTCAGAGAGCGTGTTCACCATGAGCATCGGCGGCTTCTCAACGCCGGGTGAGCCGATACAGACCACCAGCGTTATGGTCCTGGCCCGCGGCATTGGGATGGTGTCGTCGACGTCGACGAGCGACAGTTACACTTCGACCAGCACTCTGGTCAGCTACAGCATTCCATAAAAGCATTTTGCCAAGCCCGGCGTAGGGCTTCCGTCAGGTGAGCGTATTCCGCGCGCCTGTCGGCGAGCGCCGGGCCGCGGTAGCATTAGAGGACGTGTCTATGCAGGCGTTCTGGGCTGAGTACGGTTTCTATCTCTGGGGGTTGACGACGGCGCTGGCGCTCATCGCGCTGGCGTGGCTGGGTTGGAACACCTTCGGCCAGCCGCCCGATGAAGACGAGGGGGCAGTCGGCGACGCCGACCAACTTGAGCCCATCAGCGGCACCCTATCCGAGCAAGTCCAGGAACTGGCCGAGGGCGCTCCGCTGATGCGGGCCTCGCTCGGCCGGGCGCTGCAGTTCGTGGGGCTGGAGCGCTTTGTGGACACAGCCGGCGCGCCGGCCTTTGCGCTGGCTGTGGCCAACGCCCGCGGCGATGGGTTCGTGCTCTCCAGCAGCGTGCGCGGCGGGCTGACGGCCAAGGCTCTGACGAGCTGGGGGCCGGCCGCCAAGACGCAGCTCGGCACTGAGGAGCAGCTGGCGGTGACGCGCGCTCGCGCGCAGATCGAGCCCGGATCGTAGAACGTTTGTTTTGAGCCGGATTTGACAAGGCTCTATGAATCGCTACACTTGGGGCATCACCCAAGTGATCTGACAGCTGCATACGCGCTGGTTGAGACAAGGAGTCTCCATGTTCACCTTTCGCCCTGGCAGAAATGCGAATGGGGGCAAGAACGGGAACGGGGCAAGCGGGATAGACGGCCACGCCGCTGGGCGCGGTCACACTGACAACGGGCCTAGGAATGGCCATGGTTCCAATGGGCCGGCGGCCAGCGTGATTGGGCCGGGCATCCACTGGAAGGGCGCCCTCACAGGCGCGGGCGGCATCCGCATCGAAGGCTCGTTCGACGGCACGATCAAGATCAACGGCCCGCTCGTTGTGGCCGAAGGCGCTAAAGTCACGGCCGACGAGATCCGCGCCAGCGCGGTGTTCGTGGCCGGCACAGTCAAGGCCAACATCTTCGCCGAAAAGGTCGAGATCCTGGCCACCGGCCGCATCTACGGCGACCTGATGACGCGCGCTTTTGCGTCCGAAGAGGGCGCCTTCCTGCGCGGACAGATCGTGATGCAGGACGAGGCCCAGCCCACACCGCAGCCACGCGCCCTGCCCGCCCTCGGCGACTGACCGCACCGCGACGCCTCCACGCGCCGGCCCCAAGCCGGCGCTTCTTTTTTCTCCGGCCGGCCGCGCCAGTCCGCAATTCTACTGACCACGACCCGGCAAGATGGCCGAGGCCGCTGAATCACAAAGCCTCCGCCTGAACCGCGGAGGCTTTGCGTTGTGGGCGGTCCTGAGACGGTTACGGCGTGATGGTGAACACCGCACCGTCGCCGCGCCCGAAGACTTCGGGGAAGTACAGCTCGTGCGCCGAGGGCGGGATCACCTGGTAGATGCCCGGCCGCGAGGCGTGCAGGACGTACGTATACTCGTAGGTCCCGCGCGGCAGATAAGTGGCGAACAGCGCCACCTTCTCGTCTCGGATCTCGGTCTGGGAGAACCACCACCAGCCCCAGCCGTAGTAGAACGGGTCCGCCGGATTGAGCTCAGGCGCCTGGCCGACGACGGAGGTCGTCAACAGGCTGGTGTCCACGGGCTCGGTGCCGGCCGGGATCGGGTCTTCCAGGGCCACATAGTACAGGTCGTTCGGCGCGATCAGCGTTACGGTGACGCGGATGTCCTGGCCGGCCTGGGCCGAAGTGATCGGCGGGCAGGCCGGCTGGTCCGCGCCGCCGCAGTCGTCGCTGACGAGCGTGTAGGTCCGGCCCACCACAGCGCCGCGGCTGACAGCGCGCACATCGGCGACGGGCAGGAACAGGTTGAGGTGGGCCGTGTAGTACAGGCGCCCAGCGCCGGCGCCGCGCTCGAAGATCAGGCGGTTGGCCTGGTCCTGGAGCAGCTCGCCGACGGCCACGCGCGTGGTCTGGGTCTCACGCAGATTGTCGGCGCTGGCTTTGTCGGCCAGCAGCACGTTGCCGTTGAGCGTGATGCGGTAGTTGTAATCGGCCTGGAGCTCGCCGGTGACGTCCATCCACTCGGTCAGCGCCAGCACGGACCAGACCGTTTCCTGGCGCGTCTCCCAGTACTGGGCGGTGCGCGCCGACATCAGCCAGCGCACGACGTTGGCGTTGAGCTGGTTCTCCGGGTCGAGGCGCGCCAGCGCCAGCAGCACGATCGCGGTCGAGCGCGTGTCGGTGTTCAGGTTCCACCAATCGCGCTGGGCTTCCTCCCAGTGCGCGCCGGTGGCCGACAGGATGGCGGCGTTGTTCAGGTCAGACAGCAGCCCGCGCAGGCGGGTGTCACCGCCATCCACGCGCTGCAGGGTGAGCGCCAACAGCGCGCGCGCGTAGCTGTCCAGCCGGTCACGGGCCTCGTACAACGTGATGGTGGCGCTGGTGTCGCCCAGGCCGGCTTCGGCCAGCACGTAGAGCAGGAAGGCCTGCCGGTTGAGACGCCAAGCCTCGTCGGCTGGCACTGCGGCGGGCGTGAGCAGCTGGCCGGCCAGGTAGGAAGCCGCGCTGCTGAGCGAGCCCTCGTTGACCGGGAAGCCGGCGTCCCGGGCCTGGCTCAGCCCGAACAAGGCATAGGCCGTCAGCCAGGGGTTGGACTCTTCGCTGCCCCACCAGCCCCAGCCGCCGTCGACGTTCTGGCGCGCGCTCAGCTTCTGGACGGCCGAGCTGACCAGGTCTTTGAGCTTGGCCGCCAGCTCGGCGTCCGGCAGGTTCAGGCGCTGGAAGGCGCGGTAAGTCACCACGTTGGGCAGGAAGCTGGAGACGATGGCCTCGCTGGTGTCGTAGTCCGGCTCCTTCAGGTAGTCAAGCGCGGGCGTGGTGGCGGCCGCCAGCGAGGGCGCCACGGCCACGGTCAGGTCGCCCTGCGTCACGTCGTAGCGGCGCGGCAGGCTGATGGCCTCCAGGCGCGGCGTGGCATCCGTCAGCTCGCCGGCCGTGCCCACGGTCTCCGGGGCCGAGTACTTAAGGATCGGCAGGCGCTGCTCCGGCGGCCGGCCCAGGGTCGGCTTGGACGAGTCACGCAGGCCGCCGCCCTCGGCCGTGAAGGTCAGGTCGGCGTAGTCACCGTCCCCGGCCGTGACGTTCCAGGTCACTTCCACCCGGCCGTTGGCGGGCACGGTCACGGACTGGCGGTCCGGCGACGTGAGCGTGACGCCCTGCCCAGCCAGCGTCGCGGTCACTTCCAGGTCGGCCGCGGTGTTGTTGTTGATGACGGCCGCCAGCTCGGCCTGGTCGCCGGCGACGAAGAAGCGCGGCGTCACCGGCCGGATGAGCAGATCTTTCGTGGCGACGATGTCCACGGTGCCCTGGCCCACCAGCGTCGCGGCGCTGACGCCGCGCGCGTCCAGGCGCCAGGTGGTCAGGTTATCCGGCAGCGTGACGCTGAAGGTCGCTTCGCCGGCGGCGTTGGTGGTGACGACGGCCTGCCAGTAGGCGGTATCCAGGAAGTTGGAACGGACCTCGTCGAAGCCGGCCTCGGCGCCGCCGCCGCCGCCCTTGGCGCGGGCGGCCTCCACGTTCAAGCGGTCTACCGAACGGGTCAGGCCGGAGGCGGTGCGCACGCCCAGGCCGCGCTCGCCGTAGAAGGCGTCCAGGATCGGGCTGGAGTTGGGCGCGGACAGCTGCAGCACGGCCAGGTCCACCAGCCCCACCGAGAATTCGCCCTGCACCGGCCGGCCCTGATAGTCCACGGCCTTAAGCGTGTAGTTGACGGTCTCGCGCGGGCCGACCTTGGTCTTGTCCGGGGTGAGCGTGAGGCTGAGGGCCTGCTGCTCCGGGCTCACCGTCAGCTTGACCAGGCCGAGCTTGAAGGCCGGCGCCGGGTTGTTGGCGTCCACGCCCTTCATCAGCGTCACCGAGACGAAGACGTTGGGCGCGTAGTCGGCCGTGATGGGCAGACGGTAGACGGCGCTGTTGTTGGCCAGCGGGACGACGTCGTATGTGAGCACGCCGGCGCGCTCGACCGTGATAAGCGCCAGGGCCTCGCCCTGGAACGGGGACGGGATCAGGATCTCGGCGGTGTCGCCGGGCCGGTAGTCACGGCGGTCAGCCACCAGCGTGATCCGGTCGTCGTTACGCTGGCGCCAGGTGACGTATTCGTTGCCGGCCGCCATCACCCACACGTACGTGGCGGACTTCACCGTACGCCCGCCGCCGTCGACGCCGGTCACCAGGATCTTGTAGGTGCCGCCGGCCGACGGAGTGAAGGACGTGCGCGCCTGGCCCTGGCCGTCGGTGGTGACCTCGGCATTGCCGACCAGCGTGTCGTCGGAGTTGCAGGCCCAGGTGTTGCCGCCGGTGTCCGGGTCCTGCTCCAGGGCGCAATTCCACTCGTGCTCGTAGAACTCGGCCCGCAGGCGCTGGTTCGGGAAGGGCGCGCTGTCCCAGTCCACGGTGGCGATCTCGAACGTCATGGGCTGCCCGGCCGTGCCCAGGTACTCGGTCGGCCGCACGCCCACGTAGAACTGGCCGGCGTGGACGATGACCTGCACGCGGCCGGCCACCTGCTGGCCGCCGGCCGGATCGGTCAGGGCGGCTTCGATGGTGTAGACCTGGGACTGGCCTTTATCCGAGAGGTCGGCCGGGACGTTCAGCGTGGCGCGCCCTTGCGCGTCGGTCCGGCCGTCCTGTTCCAGGAGGACGCGCCCGAACTCGCCGAAGAGCGGGCCGGTCTCGCCGGAGGTCCAGTCGAAGTCGATGAAGTCGAAGTAGCCGGTCGGCGCGCCGGCCTGCGGATCATACGGGAAGTAGTAAGTGGCGCCGAGCACGGTCCAGCGCACGTCCGCGTTCGAGACCGGCCCGCCGAAGAAGAAGGCCGCGTCCACGGTCACGGGGATGGTGGCGCCGGCCACGACCTCGGCCTGCGGCGTGGCGACGGTCACCTGGAATTCCGGCTTGCGGTACTGGGCGACGCTGAAGGACACGCTGCCCAGCTGGAGGAGGCCGAAGTTGGGGTCGGCGCCGTCGGGCCGGTTGACGGCGATGGTGTAGTAGCCGAGGCTGGCCTCGTCCGCGATCTGGAACTCGCCGGAGAAAGTGCCGTAATCGGTCAGCGGCAGGCGCGCGTCGTAGACGGTCTCACCGCGGTCGTTGGTGATGACCACTTGCGCCTCGCGGAACTCAGGCAGGCGGAAGCGCGCGTCCTGCTCGGTGCGCAGGATGCCCTTGAAGAAGACCACCTGGCCGGGCCGGTAGATCGGCCGGTCGGTGTACAGGTAGCCGCGGTAGTCCTGACGATAGTACTGCGAGCCGACGTTGAAGTCCCACGGCTCGATGCCGTCGGTCCAGTCGGACAGCGTCAGCGCAAAGGAGCCGCCCTCCGGCGCGACGGCGTAGACCTGGTCCCAGACATTGTCGTGCGCCGGCACCGGCACACGCAGAACGCCCTGCGCGTCGGTGGTCCCCTGCCCGATCACGCCGAAGTTCCGGTCATAGAGCGTCACCGGCAGGTTGGCCACGGCCTGGCCGCTGTCCAGGTCGGTGGCCCACACCAGCGCCTCGTCCAGCGCGGTCTTGAGGGTGAGGTGGTTGCGCGCCACCACGAGCAGCTGGTAGACCGGCGACAACTCGGGGCGGTCGGGCGTCATCAGGAGATAGTACACGCCGGGAGCCAGAGTGCCGCCCTCGGCCGCCAAGCTCACCTTAGTGAGGATGCGCGCATTGAGCTCGGACTGGATCAGGATGCGGCCGGGCGCGCCGGGCACGGCCGGCTGCGACGGCTGAAAGTCGCGCGCGTAGTCGTACTGGTTGGGGCCGGTAAGGTTGTAGAACTCGTCCAGCGTCAGCGGGTGGAGCGCCAGGTCGACGGCGTCCACGTTGAGCGTCGTCAGGTAAAGCTCGGTCGGCAGATAGGCGCTATATAGGCCGACCGTGCCGGCGGCGTTGAAGTAGGCCTCCGGGTAGCGCGGGCCGGTGGTAAAGCTGACCGTGCGTGGCTCCGTCAGGGCGGCATTGCCGTACGGGTCCAGCAGGCCGGGGTTGAGCGTCACCTGATAGGGCGTGGAGGGCGCCAAGTCCCAGCCAATGTAGTAGCTGAGGTCGTAATCGCTCCAATAGGTGTAGACCTCGGTGGGCTTGGGCAGGATCTCGATGTTCGGGTCGAGCGTGCTCAAGTCCATGGGCGAGGCAAAGTAGATCCGGAAGCCGTTGCCGCGGTCCACGTTCGTCTCGCCATCGCCGGGGTTGGTGGCCAGGAGGCCGGGCGCCAGGACCGTGATGAACTCGTAGGCGAAGTCGTAGCCGAGGCTGGCGCCGCCGCCGGCCGCCTGGGCTGTGCCGGCCACGCTCACCCCGTAGGTCGACCCCAGACCGAGGGCTTCACGGGGCGTGAAGGTCAGCACCGTGTCGGCCTCCGACCAGCGGAACGTGCCGGCCTTCACCTGGCCGGGCTGGGTCAACTGGAAGGCGGCCTCGGTGGAGGCCCGATCCATGGCCTGGTTGAACGTGATGGTGATGGCCTGGGTCAGGGGGACGTTGCTGGCGTTGAAGGCCGGCTCACTCGAGACGACCACAGGCGAGGCCACCGTGAACTGCCACGCGTAGTCCTGGGGCAATTCACCGCCGGTGACATCGCCCAGGCCGGCCGGGACGCGGCCGGTGTAGGTCTGGCCGCCGGCCAGCGGCTGGCTGGGGCGGAAAACGTAGATGCTGGTGTTGAGCCACTCGCCCTCGCCAGGCACCACCGGGCTGAGGACCAGCGGGCTCGGCAAGCTGGCCTGATTCGCCAGATCGGTCAGCGGCACCACCGGGCGGTTGAACATCACGGTGATGACCGAATCGACGGAGGCATCCACGGTGCCGGCCTCGGGCAAGGCTTTGGTCACTTCCAGATAACCGACCGTCTCGACGTTGAAAATGACCTCGCGCGCCAGCGCCAGGCCGGCCTTGCTGCGGGCCTCGGCGCCAATCTTGACGTCGTACTTGGCAGCGCGGCTGAGCGGCTGGTCCGGCGTGAAGGTGAGGACCGTGTCGTTGTCCGACCACGTGAATTTGCCGGAGATGCCGGCCGAGATGGAGAAGGCCTTCTCGGTGGCGGTGCGCTCCATGGGCGTATCGAAGTAAACGGTGATGGGCGCATCCACGCGCTGCTCGTCGCCGCGCGCCGGCAGCTGGTCGATGACGTTGGGCGCGATCGGCGGCAGCGGGGTCGGCGAGGCCGGCGGCGTGGCCGTAGGCGGCACGGGCGTGGCGGTCGGCGGCGGCCCGAAAACGCTGCACGCCAGCGAGGCCAGCACCAGGACAGTCAGCGCCGTCCACAACCGATTGGGTCGCCGATTAGGCATAGAGTCTCTCCTTCAACAGACAGGCGCGGCCCGCGGGCGGTCGGGTCCCGCCAGACGATCCGTTGGTCTGTCTGGGCACAAGCGATGCGGCCTTAATGACGCTCTGGACGACTTTATGGTTCCGCGAAGCAGCACCGCTACTGGCCTCGTCATTATACAACCGGGCCTTGGCGCCCATGCCGCGTTAACACCTGCACCAGGCCCACGCCCCTGGACGAAGGTCACCGATTAACGAGTTGAAGTCACAAACTATTCGTGATCATGTTCCGGGTCGAAACTAAGGAAACCTGACTATTGCTATCCACAGACGCACTGTAAATTAAGCGCCAGACCCGCGCCGGCAATGGTGACTGATGCCTGGAAATGAACCCCGCCCCTCCACGCCCAGCCTGAGTGTCCTCCTGACCAATATCGGCAGCCCGGAAGCCCCCACCCCGGCAGCGCTGCGCCGATATCTGGCCCAATTCCTGGGCGATCCACGCATCGTCGAGCTGCCGCGCTGGCTGTGGTGGCCGATCCTGCACGGAGTCCTGCTCAACACCCGCCCCGCCCGCTCGGCCCGGCTGTACCGCAATGTTTGGGGGACGGAGGGCGCGCCGTTGCTGGCGGTCGCGCGCCGGCAAGCCGCCGGGCTGCGCAGCCGTCTGCAGGCCCGGCTCGGCGCGACGATCCAGGTGGCGGTCGGGATGAGCTATGGCGAGCCGTCCATCGCCGCCGGACTGCGGGAGCTGCGCGCCGCGGGCGCACGCCGGGTGCTGATCTTCCCCCTCTTCCCACAATACTCCGCCACCACCACCGCCGCCTGCTTAGACGCCGCCTTCGCCGAGCTGCGCCGTTGGCGCTGGGTGCCGGAGATTCGGACCGTCGCCCACTATCCCAATCACCCGGGATATGTGGCCGCGCTGGCCCAGAGCCTCGCCCGCGCCTGGGACGAGCACGGCCGGCCGCACCGTCTGCTGTTCTCCTTCCACGGCCTCCCGCGCAGCTATGCCCAGAAGGGCGATCCCTATGAGGCCGAGTGCCGCGCCACCGCGCGCCTGGTGGCGGCCCGGCTTGGCCTGGCCGACGACGCCTGGGCCGTGTCCTTCCAGTCGCGCTTCGGGCCGGCTGAGTGGCTCAAGCCGTACACGGACGAGTTGTTGACGGAGTGGGGTCGCGCCGGGCTAGAGGGTGTCCACGTCATCTGCCCTGGTTTTGCGGCCGACTGTCTAGAGACTCTGGACGAGATCGGGCGCGAGGCCAAACACACCTTTGAGGCGGCCGGCGGGCGCGGCTTTCATTACATCCCGGCGCTTAACGCTGAGCCGGCCCACCTGGACGCGCTGGCCGAGATCGCAGCCGCGCACCTGAGCGGCTGGGGCGGCGACTGCGCCCAGGCCTGACAGCCGCGGACAGCACCGGCGGCCAGCGGGTAACCCCAACGAAAAGAGACCGGCTGCAGAGGAGCCGGTCTCGTCTTGATCCGATGAAACGCGCGAACGGCGCGTCAGGCTTTGGAGCCGTTCGGCATGCGATGGGAGGCCAGGCTGAGGATACGGGCCGTCATCTGGCCGTAATCATAGCCGGCGGCGCGCGATGAACGCGCGAAGCCGCCCTCCATGGTGATATCAGGGTTGGCGTTGACATCGAGGACATACGGGACGCCATTGCGCACGCGCATATCCACGCGCCCGTAGTCGCGCAGGCGCAGCGCCTTGTAGGTGGCCAGGGCCACGCGCTCGATGCGGCGCTTGAGCGTCTTATCCAACAGGGCCGGGCACTGGACGGCCGTGAGCCGGTAGGCCTCCGACTCCGGGTTCCACTTGGCGTCGAACGTGCACAGCCGGTCGTGGTAATCCGGGAAAGCGGAGTAATCCATGGCGCTGATCGGCAGCACCTGGGCTTCGTCGCCGTTGCCCCAGACCGAGACGTTGTACTCGGTGCCGTCGATGAAGTCCTCGATCAGGGCCGGGCAATGCCAGGTGTCCAGCACGTACTGAATGCGCTCCTTCAACTGCTGCGGCGTGTCCACCACGGCCTCGCGCGTAATGCCGAAGGAACAGTGCTCGGTGGCCGGCTTGACCAGCGCCGGGTAGCGCCGCCAGCCGTTGAGCACGGCGCGGTCGTAAACTTTGGAGACCGGCGTCGGGATCTTGTTCTCGAGCAGGACCTTCTTGGTGTAGGCCTTGTCTAGGCTGGCGTTGAGCGTCCAGGCATCAGACCCGGAGTAGGCGAAGCCCAACTCCTCCAGCACGGGCGGCACCGCATCGTAAGCGTTGGGCGCACCATCCAGGCCCTCCGCCCAGTTGAAGACCACGTACTCGCGCGGGTCGAATTCCCGCAGCGGACCGGCCACATCTTTACGCACCGCCACCGGCGTTGCTTCCACACCCACCACGCTCAGGCCGCGCTTCATGCGCGTAATGCACTCTTCCGACAGAAGCGTGTCATCCTGGGTCCAGTCGCTCATCACGCTGTACAGAAGGATCGCCTTGAAGGTCGGCGTCATGGGCACGTTTTGGGCCTTCTGTGTCTTAATTTTCAGAGCCATGTTTTCCTTACTGCCTCACCTCCAAAATCTGGGAGGGTCCGCAACCATTACCGCCAGCAATCTGGTGCTGTGCCAAACCTTGCTATCCAGATTGACATTCCTATATGGCATCCTACCATAACCGAGCGCGCGGTCAATATGTCTAGTCTTAAAATTGCTTCTTTAACCTTAAAGTTTCAGGGTTGGTGGCCGATTTGGACAGTATTGAGAAGCGCGCCCATGTGCAAAGTGCACAGCCCGGCGCGGGGCTACAACCGGCGCACGAACACGCACAGGTCTTCGCCGCGGTCATAGAAATCGGTGATCTGGGTCTGCAAATCGCAACCCACCCGGTGATAGAACTGACGCGCCGGCGCATAGTCCGCGCGGTTGCTGGTCCAGATGACGATGAGCCAGCGCCCGAGCGCCCGCACAGCGGCCTCAACCGCCTGAAACAGCGCGACGCCGACGCCGCGGCCCTGCGCGCCCTGGGCGGTGCAGATCCAGTACAAATCGGCGGCGCCATGGGAGAGCGCCGTCGGCCCCCAACACGCAAAGCCCAGGAACTCGTCGCCGTCCTGGCAGCTCACGAAGTTGTAGCCGCTGGCCTGCGGGTCACGCAGAAAGCCCTGGAACAACTCCTCCACGGTGTTGACTTCTTCGGCGTTGAAGACGCCGACCGAGCGGGCGGCCGCGAGAATGGCCGGCAGATCGCGGGCCAGCGAGATGGAGACGGTGACGGTCATGGGGTCGGCGGTACGGTTACCGGGACGAGGACACAAAGCGGCTGGAGCGCAGCCCGTGGCGCTCGATGGCGGCGTCCAGGATCATGTTGACGAGCTCGGCATGGCTGATGCCCATGGCGGCGGCCTCGATGACCAGGTCGCTGATGCCGGGGGCCAGGCCGGGCAGCGGGTTGATCTCCAGGATATAGGGCTTGTAGTTATCGTTCTCGTCGAGGCGGAAATCGACGCGGGACACGTCGTAGCAGCCCAACACCCGGAAGACGGCGGCCGTCAGCCAGTTCAGGTGCTGCACCTGTTCGCGCTTGAGCGGAGCCGGGCACAGGTATTCCAGGGAGTCGGCCAAGTCCGTCTTGAGCCGGTTGGAATAGACCGTGTCGCTGTCTTTGTAAGGCGCCAGGTTCACTTCCATCGGCGGCAGGAAGGTGAGGCCGCCGGTGCGCAGAGCCGCCAGCCCGATCTCGGAGTAATCGCGGTCGCGGGTGACGTAGTAGCGCTGCGGCAGACGCCGCGCGGCCACCCCGCCGATGTTGCCGACCAGACCCACGGTCACTTCGCGCCCGGCGATGTAGCGCTCCACCAGCACGGTCTGCTTGTAGCGGCCCAGCAGATAGGCGACCTGCTCGCGCAGCTCGTGTTCATCGTTGACGATCGACTTGCCGCTGACGCCCATGCCCGTGCCTTCGCGCGACGGCTTAACGAACAACGGAAAGAGCATGTCGTCGTCCAGCGGCTCGTCCGGGTCTTCGAAAGACTGGAAGGCCGGCGTCGGCAGGTCGTGCCACATCATGACGCGCTTGGTCATGGGCTTGTCCAGGGCCAGCGCCAGCGTCATCACGCGCGAGCCCGTGTACGGCAGGCGCAGCATCTCCAACAAGGCCGGCACCTGGGCCTCGCGGCCGTCGCCGAAGTGGCCCTCACAGATGTTGAAGCACAGGTCCGGCTGGTAGCCGCGCAGGTGGCTGACCAGGTCGGCGTCGCCTTCGAAGAAGGCGGCCGCATGGCCGCCGGCCTGGATGGCCTCCATCAGGGCCGAAACCGTGGACTCCGAGTCGAGATCGTCCCAATGATCGTCGACCATGCCCTGGAACTTGGGCGCATTCTGTTTGAGGTTGGCGAGCACGGCAACTTTGAGGCGGGCCATGGGGCCTCCGGCGGACGCTGGGTTAGGCGGACTGGGCGGCGGGCAGCAGGCGGGATCGCACGGTCAGCCGGCCGCGCTGCCTGAGCCGGCGCACGGCGGCCTGGAAGACGGCCTGCACCAGCTGCGCGTGCGTCCAACCCTCCGCCTCGGCGCACAGGGTCAGATCGCTGATCGACGTGATACCGGGCAGCGCGTTGATCTCCAGGATCATGGGCTGCAGGTTGTTGTTCACGTCCAGCCGGAAGTCCACGCGGGCGACATCCCGGCAGCCGCAGGCCCGGAAGGTCTCCACCGTCAGCCGGCGCACCTCGGCCGCAACCGCCTCCGGCAGCGGCGCCGGGCACAGGTTGCGGTAGCTGTCGGCCAGGTCGACCTTGAGCTTGTACGAGTAGAACGGCTCGGTGCCAGCCGGGTAGACTGAGTAGTCGACCTCTGAGATCGGGAAGAGATGCAGGTCTTCGTCGGGCGTGCCGTCCAGGCGCAGATTGCCCACCAGGCCGCAAGTGACGTCGCGGCCCTCGATGTACTCCTCCACCAGCACCGACTCGTTGTAGGCGCCGAGCAGGTAGGCGACCTTGGCGCGCAGGCTGGCCTCGTCGCGCAGCCTGGCGTCGCTGTGGATGCCGATGCCGGTGCCCTCGCGGTTGGGCTTGACGAACAGCGTCGCGCCGGCCGCCAGCCGGGCCCGCAGGCGCGGGTCGAGCGGCTGGTCGGCGGCGAAGAACTCCTGAAAAGCCGGCGTCGGCAGGCCATAGTAGTGCAGGACGCGTTTGGTCATGGCCTTGTCCAGGGTGATGGCCAGGGCCATCACGCGGCTGGCCGTGTACGGCACGCCCATCATCTCCAACAGGGCCGGCACCTGGGCCTCGCGCGAGTCGCCGCGGAAGCCTTCACAGGTGTTGAAGCACAGGTCGACCGGGTGCTCGGCCAGGCGCTGCGGCAATTCGGCGTTCCCCTCGAAGGCCACCACCGAGTGCCCCAGGGCGCGGATCGCGGCGCAATAGTCCTCGACGTTGGTCATCGAGTCGAGCTCGGCCAGGGCGTCCTTGGGAGCGCTGCCGTTCAGGCTGGGCGCGTTCTCTTTGAGGTTGTAGAGGACGGCGACGCGCAGGCCCTCGCCCCCGCCGCCGACGGCGGACGAGGCGAGGGACGATGACGATTCAGATGGGTCTGAGGTAGACACGCGCTTACTTCTCCGTTCCGGTGAGTTGCGGCGGCTCGGGCGCGTCGTCGGCCTGGCCTTCGATCAGGCCGGGCGCATGGCCGATGCCCAGCGGCTGCCACTTTTTGTCGTCGGCCTTCAGGCGGTGGGTGCCGCCGCCGCGGGCGTGCACGTCGTCGAACTTGGCCGGCTTGATAAACATGTCCCGGCCCTGCAGGAGGCCGAACACCCCCTCCTGGCCAGGCTCCGGCCGCGGCAGCACCTTGTCTTCCAGCGGCGCCACCGCGTGCGGATTGTAGTCGTCCGGCTCAGTGTAGGTGGTGATGAAGCCCTCGTAGTTGCGCAGGATGACCTTGCCAGGCGCCTGCGAGACGACGTAGTTGGGCATCACCGGGATCTTGCCGCCGCCGCCCGGGCCGTCGACAATGAAGTGCGGCACGGCATAGCCGGAGGTGTGGCCGCGCAGGCCCTCGATGATCTCGATGCCCTTGGCCACGGTGGTGCGGAAATGGCCGGCGCCCTCCACCAAGTCGCACTGGTACAGGTAGTATGGCCGGACGCGCATCCGCACCAGGTCATGCACCAGCTTGCGCTGGATGTGGACCGAGTCGTTGACGCCGGCCAGCAGCACGCTCTGGTTGCCCAGCGGCACGCCGGCGCGCGTCAGCCGGTCGCAGGCGTCGGCCAATTCACCCGAGATCTCGTTGGGGTGGTTGACGTGGATGTTCATCCAGATCGGGTGGTATTTCTGCAGCATGTCGGCCAGCTCAGCCGTGACGCGCATCGGCAGGAAGACGGGCACGCGCGAGCCGAGCCGGATGATCTCGATGTGCGGGATGGCGCGCAGCCGGCTGATGATCTCTTCCAGCAGCTTGGGCGCCAGCACCAACGGATCGCCCCCGGAGAGCAAGACGTCTCGAACCTGGGGCGTGCGTTCCAGGTATTCGATCTGGGCTTCGAACTCCTTGCGCGAGAAAGTCTGAGTGGGGTCGCCGACGATACGCGAGCGCGTGCAGTAGCGGCAGTAGGACGCGCACTGGGTGGTGACCAGCATCAGCACCCGGTCCGGGTAGCGGTGCACCAGGCCGGGCACGGGCGAGTGGCGGTCCTCGGCCAGCGAGTCCTCCATCATCGACTTGAACGGCACCATCTCGCGGGCCGTCGGGATCACCTGCTGGCGGATCGGGTCGTGCGGATCGGCCGGATCGATCAGCGAGGCAAAGTACGGGGTGATATCCACCCGGAACAGGTTCTTGGCGGCCAGGGCCTCGCGCTCGGGCTCGCTCAGGTCCAGCACCTGCGCCAGCTCGCCGACGGTGTTGAGGCGGTTGGACATCTGCCAGCGCCAGTCGTACCACTTCTCGTCCGGGATGTCGGCGTAGTGTTTGGCGCGGCGGCCGCGCGGGAAGGGAGTTGCGGAAGTCATGGGGCGTTCTCCTTTCAATGGCTCCGTCACAGCGACCAATCAAACGGCTAACAAGGAGACGACGGGAAAGGAGAGGGCGGATCGTGGTCGGGGCGGAAGAAGCCGGCGGTGGGCGCCGACACCGGGTCCGGCAAGGCGAACAGGCAAAAACACCGCGGCCAGAGGTCCATCTGGCGGGATTGTAGCAAGGATCATGGCGGGGTACAAGCAGACAGCCTTAAGATTTTGTTGGGCGGCTTGACTCTCCCCCCGTGGGAAGGTGTACAGTCGGCCCCAAGGCAGGCGGGAATGTTCAAAGTCGGCGATTTTTCCAAACTCAGCCGGGTCTCGGTGAAGATGCTGCGGCACTACGACGAGATCGGCTTGCTCAAGCCGGCCTGGGTGGACCCGGCCACCGATTACCGCTACTACGCGGCCGAGCAGTTGCCGCGCCTCAACCGCATCCTGGCGCTCAAGGACCTCGGCTTTACGCTGGACCAGATCGCGGGGCTGCTGCGGGCCGGCGACGACCTGACGGCCGAGCAGCTCCAGGCGCTGCTGGCCGAGAAGCGGGCCCAGATCGAACTAGAACTGCAGCGGCAACAGGCCCGTCTGGCGGCCGTGGAGGCCCGCCTGCGCCTGATCGCGGCCAAGGGCCCGTCGCCGTACGAGGTCGTCCTGCGCGCCGGGCCGCCCTTGCTCATGGCGACGCTGCGCAAGGTCGTGCCGACCGTCGACGACATGGAGGCGCTGTTCAACGACGTGGAGCGGTTTGTGGCCGGTCACGGCGCCCGCGCGGCGGCGCCGCCCCTGGCGCTGTATCACGACACCGAGTACCGCGAACAGGAGGTGGATGTGGAGGTGGCCATCCCGGTGACACGCCCGCTGCCCGCCTACGGTCCGCTCCTCACGCGCGAGCTGCCGGCCGTGGCCGCGCTGGCGTGCGTCGTGCACGTCGGCCGCTACACGACGATCGGCGCCGCCTCCCACGCCCTGTACCTGTGGGTGGAGGCCAACGGCTACCGCGCCGTCGGACCCAATCGCGAAGTCTACCTGCGCTTTGGCGTCAGCGGCCAACTCGGCGAGGTGCCCCTGCCGCCGGCCTTCCTGACGCAGAGCGCGCACGAGTTTGTCACGGAACTGCAAGTACCGGTGGAGCCGGTCCAACTGCAGAAAGGCAGCCTATGGCCTACTACCTAGTAACCGCACGGCCGCGCCCGGAACTGCTGGCCGAACTCCGCCGCCGCCTGGACCAGGGCGAGATCCGGATCATGCGGCCGTTTGGCACCGCCCTGCACGGCGGGCTGGACGAGGCCCGGCGGCTAGATCATGGCTGGACGGCCTGGGAAGAGGAAGACTACTGCCAACCGCCGCTGGCCATGGAAAGGGCCGCCGTCCTGGACAAGTACTTCACCGATCTGAGCGTCCAGGCGGTGACGGCCGGCGAGGGCTGGGCGCGCCTGGCCGACCGGCCGCGCCTATGGTCGTGACCGACCCTGAGGCTTGTGGCCGCGACTCACCCGCGGCCCGGCCGAGACCGCCGCTCGCTTCCTTGATTCGTTCACGCCACCCCGGCCCGGTCTTCACCGGGGTCAACTCCAGCCGGGGTTCAATCTCTGCCGCGATGCCCTTACGCCGGCCTGACCGGTGAGGCAATAAGGAGAAACCATTGATGCGTTACCAACTGTTGGGCCGCAGCGGCCTGCGCGTATCCGAGTTGTGCCTGGGCACCATGACCTTCGGCGAAGACTGGGGCTGGGGGGCCTCCAAGGACGAGAGCCGCCGCATGTTCGAGGCCTTCGCCGCGGCCGGCGGCAACTTCATCGACACCGCCTGCAATTACACTGAGGGCACCAGCGAGCGCTACGTGGGCGAGTTCATCGCGCGCGACCGCGATTACTTCGTGGTCGCCACCAAGTACACGCTGCGGCCCAACCACGCCAACAAGCTGGACCCCAACCGGGGCGGCAACCACCGCAAAAACCTGCGCCGGGAGGTGCAGGCCAGCCTGCGCCGGCTGAACACCGACCACCTCGACCTGCTCTATCTGCACATGTGGGACTACACCACGCCGGTGGAGGAAGTGCTGCGCGGCGTGGACGATTTGATCCGCGCCGGCCAGGTGCTCTACTTCGGCCTGTCGGACACGCCCGCCTACGTGATCGCCAAGGCCAATCTGCTGGCGCGCCAGTTCGGCCTGACGCCGGTCGTCGCGGCCCAGGCCCCGTACAGCCTGGTCAGCCGCGACCCGGAGCGCGAGCTCATGCCGCTGGCGCGCGAGGACGACGTGGCCGTCACGGTCTGGGGCATGCTCAACGGCGGCGTGCTCACCGGCAAGTACCGCGACGCCGCCGCCGTCAAGCGCTACGACTCGGTGTCCGAGCGCGGCCTGGGCCTGGGGGATGCTGTGGCCGCGCTGGCGCGCGAGATCGGGCGCAGCCCGGCCCAGGTGGCGATCCGGTGGGTGTACCAGCAGCGGGCCAAGGCCCAGATCATCCCGATCCTGGGCGCGCGCAACCTGGCCCAGCTGCAGGACAACCTGGGCGTCTTGGAGTTCACGCTGACCGACGCGCAGCTGGCGCAGCTGGCCTCCGTCGCCGAGTTCCGCCTGGGCTTCCCGCGCGGCTTCCTGTCCGACGCCGAGGTCCTCGGCCTGATCCACGGCGACACGCACCCGCTCATCGACAACCACCGGGTCTGACCCGGCGCCGCTTAAACGCAAGGGAGGCGGCCGGCCTTGCGGCTGACCGCCTCCCTTGACTCAGGCTGTTGCGCGCGGGCGGCGCCTTACGGCAGGCTGCCGACCACGTCGAACGTGTTCAGAATCTGGTCGAGCGCGTTGAGGTCCGCGTCGCTGACGATGTTGACGATCACCAGCAGCAGGAAGCTGGTCTGGTCGTTGATCGGGCGCGCCGAGAGCACGATCAAGACGTCGTCGTTGCCGCTGCACTCGGTAAAGACGTCGTACTTGCCTTCGTAAGCCGAGTCGGCGTAGTCGGCGCGCTCGCTGTACGTGCAGTCGCTGCGGAAGGCCTCGCGCCACAAATCCAGCATCTGGATGTAGCCGCCGATCTTGGCCAGGTCACGCGAGACGGCGAAGAGCACGCCGGGGGAGCTGTAAGTGTCAAAGCCGGCCAGGTCGGTGGAGGCCATGACGCGCGCGAAGTTGAGCGTGCCGGCGCTGCCGGCGTCCAATTGCCATTGAGACTGGTCGATGTCGGTCCACTCTTCCGGCACCTCGACGATGATGGCGCTGGTCTCGTCGGTCAACTGCACGTAGCCGGTGTAGCCGTCGGTGGTCGTGCCGGTGTTGCCCTGGTCGACGCTGTCGTCCAGATTGTTGGCGAAGGAGTAGGTGACGGCCAGGGTGCGCTCCGGGTTGTTGAGCTGGCCGGCCAGGTATTCCTGCGTGCCAAAGCGCAGCACCTCGATCGACAGCGCGTCGTCGGGCTGGTGGCTGCGCAGGATGTCGCAGTACTCGGTCATCGTGCCGTTGCCGCCCAGGTTCAGGCCTTCCATCGTGGTGACGATGTCGCCGGGCAGCACGCCGACGCCATCGGCCGGGGAGCCGGACTTCACCGACGAGACCCAGATGCCGGAGAGCGAGCCGTCGTCCGAGACCACGGCCTGGCCGTTGATGCCGATCGTGTCGACGTCGTCGCCGCCGGCCAGCTGGTCGATGATGCTGCGCGCGTCCTGGGCCTTGATGGCGTAGTACTGGTTGGTGCTGGAGCTGCCGGCATAGTTGATGCCGACCAGTTCACCATCGGTGGTCACCAGCGGGCCGCCGGAGTTGCCGGGATTGATGGTGGCGTCATGCTCGATGACGGAGGCCACCGAGGCCCAGCTGGATTCGCCGTCGGCGCGCGCCTTGGAGACGATGCCCTTGGTGAGCGTGAACTCCGGGTCGCCCAGCGGGAAGCCGGCCGCATAAACTTCCAGGCCCACTTCCACATCGCCCTCGTAGAACTCTAGGAAGGGGAAGTCGGCGCCGTCCAACTGGATGACGGCCAGGTCCGAGCACTCCGAGACGCCCAGGACGCGGGCGTTGTACTCCTGGCCTTCGAGGTAGGCCTTGAGGCGTGCCGCTCCGGTGACGACGTGGTTATTCGTCACGGCGATGCCGTCCGAGCTGATAAGAAAGCCGGAGCCGGCGCCGGCCGCGTTGGCCTGCACGCCGACCTGCGGGTCCACAAACGTGCCCTGGGCCACGATCTGGATAGTGGCGGACTCGACGTCCTGATAATCGCGGATGGCGCCGGTGTCCGCGGGCGTGGCGGTAGCGGCTGGCCGGGTGACGGTGGGTTTGGGCGGCGCCGGGGTGTCGGTGGGCGCGGCCGCGGGCGTGCTCGGGCCGCCGCAGGCGACTACGGCGAGCACCAGCGCCAGCGGGGCCGCCAGCCAGCGACTGATTTTCAGTGACCTCATTGCAGTTTCTCCTTTGATAGACGTGTGACAAAGGCCAAGAGCGCCGGCTGGCGTGCGCCAGCCAGCGTCAATCCAGCGCTATCACGGCAGGGCTGTGACAGCCGTGCCCATGGCGCGCAGGGCGATGCCGGCCAGGAACAAGCCCAGCACCGCATACATCAGCGCCTCGCGGCGCGCATCGCGTCCGCGCAGGTAGGCGAACAAGCCCGGCAGGCTGATGATCTGCACGACGCCGTAGAGGTAGTGCACCCAACCGCGGGCCGGCGCCAGGCCTTGCAGCGCCAGGAGCACGCCCACCCCGGCCTGCGCCAGGAAAAGCAGCTCGCCGATGATGATCACGCCCAGGAAACTGCCGCCAACACCCTGGTTGCGGGCAAACGCCCAGAAGCCATAGCCGCTGATCACCAGGCTGAAGATGAAACAGGCATTGGCCAGACCGTCGTGGAGAATATTGAGGGACATGGGTAACGAAGTGAGGGCATTCTACCATAGGCATTGCCCGCCACTGTTAGAGACGGTTGGGATCGACGACGGACGGCCACCAATTGTGCAAAATGCCACCGCTCTCCCCGTCGGCATGCGGGAAATGTTGAAACCACCAGGTGTGGTGCGCCTGGATGTCGCCGCCGCCCCACTCGGCGCAATTGACCGGGCGCAGGCGCCGTTCACTCTGCGGAAAGTTGACCCAGCGATCACACGCGCTCGGCACAAAACGCGGGTTGCCCCAGTCGTAATCACGCGCGCTGTTGGGCGCGAAATGCACGTTGCCGCATTCGGCCCGGCCCGGATGGGTGAGATCGTAGCGCGTAAACTGCTCCCAGAGGTTGGCGTCGCCGCGCGTTCCCCGGAAGACGTGCGCGAGCACGGATTCGGCCCGATGGCCCAGATCCTCCAGCATCTCGCCCACGCCGCGCTCATAGTTGAAGCCCATGATCACAAAGCGGCGGCGCGGCGCCGGTGACCGGCCGCCCGGCCTGAGCGGCGGCGCATTGCACCAGACCGCGCCCGGCCCGGCCATGAGCGACTCGTAGTAACCGGCGTAGGGGAAACCGAAGAGCCAGACTTCGTCGATGCGGCCGCCCTCCACCTGGGCGGTCACGTCGAACTCGTCCAGCAGGCGGTGATAGTCCACGCCGTCCGGCTGATGGAAACCCGCCCGCCGGCGCCAGCACGCCAGGTAGCTCTCCGGCGTATAGACAAAACCGTCGGCCTTCACCGGAAAGCCGTCGACTTCGATCCGGTCGACGACCTCGAACTCGGCCAGACCGTGGCTGCCGACCAGCACGGCCGCGGCGTAACGCCGCGCCAGGTCGTCCGGGTCATGCCAGCCCAGCGCCTGGCTGAGCGGGCGCCGGCCGGCCTCCGGGAGGCGCGGATTGTGGATGATCGCCAGGACGCGGCTGCGAGTCGGTGTCGGCATCGCGGCCCACTATGCCACAGGCGGCGGCAAAACAACATCGGACAAAAGGTGGAGCCGGCCTCCGCTCACTGAATGACGCCGAACAACATGCCGTCGCCGGCTGGGTAGAGCGTTCCCAGCAGACGCGGCTCGGCGGCAAAGCGTTGGTTGAAGGCGCGCATCATCTGAGTCTGCGCCACCTGGTTCGCGGCATCGACCACGGCGCCGTGCTGAAACGCGTTGTGCGCGGCCACCACCCCGCCGGGCCGGACGTTGGCCAAGGCCCAATCCAGGTAAACGTCGTAGCCGCTCTTCTCGGCGTCGATGAAGCAGTAATCGAACGGCCCTTCGGCGGCCAGGCCGGGCAGCAGGTCACGGGCATCGCCCAGCCGGATCTCGACCCGGTCCGCCAGGCCGGCCAGGGCAAAGTGCTCGCGCGCCACCGCCGCGTGCCGGGCGTCGCGCTCCAGCGTGATCAGGCGGCCGTCCGCGGCCAGCCCGCGCGCGATCCAGGAGCCGCTGTAGCCGCCGAGCGTGCCGATCTCCACGGCGCGCCGGGCGCCGCAGGCGCGCGCCAGCACCTGCAGGAAACGCCCCTCCTCCGGCCGGACAGTGACGGCCGGCAGGCCGCGGCGCGGGATCTCGGCGTAGATGTGGGCGAGCACGGCCTCTTGGCTGGCGAAGAGGTCGGTGATGTAAGCGGCGAGGCGGTCGTCGTAAGTGGTCATGGGCTGGCCTCCTGAGGCGCACGCAGTGGAGCGCCGAAATCCAGCGCATTGGGGAATGGCCTGGACCCCGGCGGACGCCGGGGTGACGTCATTATAGGGGGAACTCCGCCTGCATGAGGCGCCGACCGCCTTCGAAGAGCCGCGCGCCCCAGCCTGGTCACGCCCAAAAGAAAAGCCCTGCTCGGTGGGAGCAGGGCCGGGCGCGCTCAGCCGCGCGAGCGCTCCAGCAGGAGCATCATCAGCACGCTGGTGAGGAGCAGTTTCTCGTCGGCGTCGGAGAAGTCGCCGCGCTTGTCCAGCGTAAACTTGCCCTCGAAAAAGGCCGGCTGCTTCTTGAGATAGAGCACGGTCTGGCCGCGCAGTTCCACCAGATAGGCCGGGTTGATGAGCATCCCCAGGAACGGGATCTCGCTCGCGAACGAGTCCAGCACCTTGACCCACGGGTTCTCTTCGTGGATCAGCCCAACGTCGGCGCCGGCCGGATCCTTGAGATCATAGGTGGCGTTCCACAACGAGCGCATGCCGCGCCGCTTCACGGCGCCGACCGGGCCGCCGCCGATGGCCGTAATGTTGTACTGGGCCGAGAAGTCGATGATGCGGTCGGCCTTGATCTGGAACAACTGGCGCTGCTGGCCTTCGTCCGCGAAGACCTTGACGTCCTCGCGCAAGGCCAGGATCTTCTGGCGTACGTAGAACGCCAACTGGCCGCTGGCATCCGTGATGCGGATCTGCGGCGCCAGGGCGATGATCTTGAACGACAGGCTGAGCGGGTAGTTCAACATCTGGACCTCCCGGGTTGAAGTGGGCGGAAGTGTAGTCGAGCCGGGCGGATCGCGCCACCGCGCGGCCGGCTCAGGCGATAGCGGAATCTAACCAGGCGCGGCGCGCGAAGCGTTCCAGGCCGCGGCGATGGGCATCTTTCTGCAGGGCGCGCGTGAACGGGCGCTGCCAGGCCGCGATGCGCGGCCCCGGCCGGGAGACGGACGCGATGTGCACGGTCAGCGCGCCGGCCGCGGCCCACTCCACCCAGGCCGACCACGCGCCAATCTCGAAGTGCGCGGCGGTGGTGACGTAGGTGAGCCCGGCCCGGCGCGGTTCGGCGACGACGCCGCTGACGCGCACCAGGGTGACGGCGTCCAGCAGGCGCCAGCCGCGCGCCCCGGCCACATGGATGCGCTGGACGATGTCGTCGCCGACCTGCGCCCGGCGCCCCTCCCGCTCGAAGACGCCCAGGTGCTGGAGGAGGCCGGGCGGATAGAAATCGTAGCGCCCCAGGCGCTCGGCGGCCCGCCGAAACAAGTCCGCGGTGCCGGTCGGCGTGATCAGGTGCTGTTCGCGGTCGTGGTGCCAGCCGGAGCCGGCCTGTTCATCGCCGGGCGCGTACGTGGCCGGCGCGCCCTGCCACAAATCCAGATAACGGGCCGCGCCGCGCAGGCCCGTCCACGGGCGCGGGAACCACTCCAGGCGCGGGGCCATTACCGTTGCCATAGCCGGGACTCCTCCGGGGCCTTCGTCAGGGCCGGTCACTCAGCCGCCGGCGCGAGGGTGCGTCCCTTCCAGCGCGGTCCGCCGCCATAGTGCCAGGCCAGCGCGCGCGCGGCGATGAGCGTCATCAGGATGACCGACAGCGGCAGGAGCGCGGCATCCCGCAGGCGCTGGCCGGACACGCGCGCCGTCAGGGCGCGGACGCCGACGCCGAGCAGGACCAGGGCCAACGGCCACGCCGCCGCCGCCAGCCCGCCGCTGAGCAGGGCCGCCGCCAGCCACAGCCACGGGAAGACGAAGACCAGCCAATGAAAGACCGTGGATAACAGCAGCAGGGCCGGCTGGCGGCCGTGCCCGGCCAGGATGTTCTTGGCAAAACCATCGCGCACCTGGCCCCAATCAAGATACATGCGGCACACGCTCAGGCCGGCGGCTTCGGCCATCCGCAGGCGCAGCCCGGCGTCCTTGACGCGCCCGGCCAGGGCCATGTCTTCGATGATGTCGCCGCGCACGGCGGCATGGCCGCCGATGCGCTGATACGCGTCCCGGCGGAAGAGCAGGCCTTGGCCCAGCGCGGCTGCAAAAGCGCGCCCGGGCAGATGGTGCACGGCCAGCGCCGGCAGGTAGGCGTGGACGGACAGCGCCATCAACGGCACCACCAGGCGCTCGCCCCAGGTGACGGTGCGCTGGGTCGGCCAGACCGTGAACAGATCGGCGGCCGTGTCTTCGGCGGCCGCCTGCAGCGCGGCCAGCGCGCCCGGCTCCCAGTGCACGTCGGCGTCCGTGAAGAGCAGCCAGTCGCCGCGCGCCGCCTGGGCCAGCTGATGACAGGCCCAGTTCTTGCCAAGCCAGCCGGGCGGCAGAGGCTGGCCGGCCAGCACGCGCAGGCGCGGGTCGCCCGCCGCGGCCGCCAACGCCCGGGCGGCCGTGCCGTCGCTGGAGGCGTCGTCCAGCACCAGCACTTCGCAGTCCACGTCAGTCTGAGCCAGGAGACCGCGCACGGTGGCGCCGATGACGGCGGCCTCGTTGCGGGCCGGGACGAGGACCGACAGCCGGGCGCGGCGCGGGCCGCCCAGCGCGGACCGCAGGCGCGGGAACGTCAGCGCGTTGAGGCTGGCGATCGCCACAAAGGCGCCGAGGCTGGCGGTGATGAACAAACCGAGCAGGAAGACCAGATCGCCGGTGGTCATACGTCTCGTCCGGCCAGGCCCAGGCGCCGCAGCAGGCGCGCGGCGAGCTCCCGGCGCAGGCGCGGCCGCTGCGCCAAGTCGCCGCGATACTTCCACAGCAGCAGCGCACTGGTGGCCGCCCACAGCGCCAGAAATGCCGGGTCCGGGCGGTAGTTGAGCAGGTGTCCGAGGAAACAGGCCAGCGTCAACGCCAGCGCCCAGCCGGGATTGTCCAGCGCCAGGAACCAGGCCGCCAGCAGCAGGCCGAGCACGAGGGGCGCCTCCGGCCCGGTCAGGCCGGCCCAGATCCCGAAGGTGGTCGCCACGGCCTTGCCGCCGCGCCCGCCCAGGAACGGCGAGAAGGCGTGGCCGAGCACCGGCGCCAGCGCGGCGACGACCAGGCCGGCGCCCTCCAGGCCGGCGCCCCAGTAGGCCAGGCCCACCGGGATCGCGCCTTTGAAGCCATCCAGCAGGAGCGCGGCCACCCCCAGCCAGCGCCCGCCAGCGCGGAAGACGTTGGTGGCGCCGGGATTGCCGTCGCCCACGGCGCGGATATCGCGCCGCAGAAACAGCCGGCCCAACAGCGGCGAATACGGCACACTGCCGGACAGGAAGCCGATCACAGCCCAGACGAGCACGGGCATACGACCTCAGCCTCCGCCAGCGGACGCGGTGTTCCGCAGTTCAGTCCGCCAGTACAGGGCAACGAAGACGCCCATGACCACCAGGCCAACCAGGGCCGGCCCGGGCTGGCCCCAGAATACGCCCAAGCCGATGGCCTGCAGGAGCCAGGTGAGGGTGTAGACCACGGCCAGCGGCCGGCCGGGCAGATCGCGCGGCGCGCAGACAAAGGTGACGACGAAGGCGGTCAGCACCCAGCCCAGGAAGTTGACCCACGGGATGCCGAAGTAAGACGCCAGCGGCCCGGTCCCGGTGGTGTCCCAGACCCACAGCCCGCGCGCCACCATCTGCGGGTCCAGGTACAGGTCCCAGGCCGTGAAGGCCAGGGCGGCCACCAGCGCGAACGGTGCGCGCTCGCGCGGCGAGACCACGGCGGCGGCCACGGCCCAGGCCGGCGGCAGCATCATCAGCCAGGCCAGCGGGATGAGCGCGGGCACGCCCAGCAGTTGCGGCTGCAAAGCGTCGGTGTAGTGATACGGGCCAAATGGGAAGCCCGTGGTGCTGCCCAGCCACTCCGCGGCCCAGGTGAGCGGCACCGCCAACCCGACCACGTCTATCAAGCGCGAGAGCGGCCAGGCGCGGCCCAGGGCGAAGAGCACGGCGCTGAGCTGCAGCAGGACGCCCAGGCTGGAGAGCGGCGCGAACTGCGTGCCGCCGGTCAGGACGTCGAAGATCGGCAGGCCGATGGTGTAGAGGAGCCAGGCGCCGACCGGCAGCGAGCAACCGGAGAGGAAGACGGCGGCGGCTGAGCGGAGGCGCCCGCCCGGTGACAGTGACTTCAGTTGTGGATCCACGCGCTGCATTTTACCGCCTCACGAGCCGGCGCAGGCGCGCCTCAACCCGTGGGCTGGTGAAAAGCAGCAGGCCTTGCACGATCAGGGTGTTGGTGACGAGGAAGAACACGCCCTCCTCCACCGGCACGCCGCCCGGCAGGAAGACGTTGAGAGACTGGGACGCCGCGATCGTCCAGGTGCCGGAGCCGATGGCGACCGCGTCCACGCTGGTGAGGTAGAGCGCCGGGAGCAGGATACCGAGGGCGTAGACGCGCCAGTTGGCCAGGAACGTATCCCAGCCCAGCACCCATTGGCCCAGGATCACGGGCAGCGCCCAGGCCAGGATCAGGAACAGGTAATTGCCGGGGCCGAACGGCAGCGCCGGAAGGTCGTTGGCCGGCACGCCCAGACCGGCGGCGGAGGCCAGCCAGTCGGACGGCGGCGCCGCCCACAGCGCCAGCACGGGCAGCGCCAGCGCCGGCAGCAACGCGCCCGGCTGCAGCGCCGTGGACGGCGTGGCAAAGAGACGCATCAGCCCGAAAGTCAACGTGCCGCTCAACCAGACCTGCAGGCCGAAGAACAGGTACTCTTCCACGGGCACCCAGCCCAGGACGAGGCCGCTGACCAGGGCGGGGTCGTAATACCAGACCCCGCTGCCCACCAGGTAGTTGTCCCACGGCGTCGTCCAGACGTAGGTAATCCCCAGCAGCGCGGCCAGCACCAGCCACTCGCGCCGAGTGGGCCGCACCCAGACGGTGAGCACCACGGCCGGCGCGACGACAAAAATGAGCAGGAAGTTGAAGTAGGTCACGGGCTTACTCGGGGCGCCTCAGTCGGCGATCTCCCAGGAGACCGGCCGCTGGCTATCGCAGATGTGCGGCGCCGGCAGGGTGGCCACCGTCCACAGGATGCCCGGCAACAGGGTCAGTTTCTGCAGCCCGGTGGTATGCGCGCGCTGCGTGTGCACTTGATACTCCAGCGCCTCGATCTCGTCCAAGATGGCCCGGTACAGCAGGGCCGCGGCCCCGACGGCCGGCCGCGCCGCCGGGGACAGCAGCGCGATGCCGGGCAGCGCCCGGAAGAACAGGTCGCGGGCGCGCTTGATCTCGAACTGCATCAGCCCCACGAAGCGCTCGTCGTATACGCCGCGCAGGATATCGTCGGCGGTGAGGCGATAACGCGCCAGATCGCTGTGCGGCAGGTAGACGCGCCCGCGCGCGGCGTCCTCGCCCACGTCGCGCAGGATGTTGGTCAGCTGCAAAGCCACGCCCAGCTTGACCGCGTACGGCGCCGCCTCCTCAAAGATCACGCCGGGCGCCAGGCCGATGATCGGCATGGACAGCAGGCCGACCGTTGACGCCACCAAGTAGCAGTAGCGCTCCAGCTCCGGCCAGTTGGCGTAACGCTGGCGGCGCAGGTCCAGCGCCACGCCTTCGATCAACTCCAGCTCGTAGCGGCTGTTGACGCCGTAGCGCTCGCGCGTCGCCGCCCAGCAGGCCAGGACCGGATCAGTCTGCGCCGCCGCCGGCCGGGCCACCTGCTCGCGCCAGGCCTCGACGTCGGCCAGGGTGGCGCCGCCGTTGTCCACCAGGTCATCGGTGGTGCGGCAGAAGCCGTACAAGGCCCGGATGGCGCGCCCGACCTCGCGCGGCAGCAGCGCCGTGGCCAGGTAAAAGGTCTTGGAGTTCTGGCGCGTGATAGCTTCGGACTGCCGGAAGGCGTCGTGCAGATCAAGCGCGCTGGCGGGTTCAGTCCGGAGTTCGGCTTGGAACAGCATGGCGTCTACCTCTCAACGACAGAGTAACGGCCGGCCGGGCTGGGGCCGCTCAGGCGGGCATGGGCGCCGGCCGGACGCCGCCCGCCGGCCTGGGCACGAACTCACCGTGCGTGATCAGGTCGTCCGCGATCTTGGCCGAGGAGAGCACCCCCGGCAGCCCGGCGCCCGGATGCGTGCCGGCGCCGACGAAGTACAGGTTCTCGAAGTTCTCCGAGCGGTTGTGCGGCCGGAACCAGGCCGATTGCGTCAGCACCGGCTGCACCGAGAAGGCCGAGCCCAGGTGGCTGTTGAGCACGTCGCGGAAATGCAGCGGATCGATGTGGTGCTCGGCGACCAGGTTCTCGCGCAGGCCCGGCAGGTAGTTGTCTTCCAGGAACTGCAGCAGGCGGGCTTTGTAGACCGGCGCGGTCTTGACCCAGTCGATGTCGGCGCCCAGGTGCGGCACGGGCGAAAGGACGTAGAAGCCCTCACAGCCGGGCGGCGCCACGCTCGGGTCGGTCAGCGTGGGCATGTGCAGATAGAGCGAGAAATCGTCGGCCAGGATCTTGCGGCCGAAGATATCATCCAGCAGGCCCTTGTAGCGCGGGCCCAGGATGATGTTGTGGTGGGCCAAGCCGTGCTCGCGGTACTGGCGCTTGGTGCCGAAGTACAGCACGAACAGAGACATGCTGTAGGACATCGTGTTGATGCGGAAGTCGATCCAGCCCCGGCGGTGCTGGGGCGGGATCAGGCGTTTGTAAGTGAAGGCCACATCGGCGTTGCTGATGACCTCGTCGGCGGTGTGGACGCTGCCATCTTGGAGGCGCACGCCCGTGACACGCCGGCCGTCCGGCGCCACCAGAATCTCGTCCACCGCGGCGTTCAGGCGGATGCGCCCGCCCAGATCCGTGATCAGGCGTCCCAGGCCGGCGACGATGGCGCCGGTGCCGCCCAGGCCGTAGTGCACGCCCCACTCGCGCTCCAGATAGTGGATCATGGCGTAGATCGACGAGGCGTCGAACGGGTTGCCGCCGATCAGCAGCGGATGGAACGAGAAGGCCTGCCGCAGGAAAGGATCCTGGACGAACTCGGACACGTACTGGTAGACGCTCTTGTGGGATTGCAGCCGGAGCAGGTCCGGCGCCACCTTGAGCATGTCGCCGAAATTCAGGAAGGGCTTGTCAGCCAGTTCCACGAAGCCCTTGTCGAAGATGGCCTTGGTCGTGCGCAAGAAGCGGCCATAGCCGTCGGCGTCGGGCGGATTGAAGCGCTCGATCTGCGCGCGCGTGAAGGCCTCGTCGCCGTTGTAATCGAAGTGCCGCTTCTCGTGGTCGAAGATGCGGTAGAACGGGCTGAGCGGCACCAGCTGGAAGTAATCCTCGCACCGGCGGCCGGCCAACTGGAAGATCTCGTCGAACAGGAACGGCGCCGTCACCACCGTCGGGCCGGCGTCGAATTTGAAGCCGTTCTGCTCGAACACGTAGGCGCGGCCGCCCAGCTTGTCGAGTTTCTCGAAGATCTCGACGTCGTGGCCGCGCGCCAACAAACGCGCCGCCGCCCCCAACCCGCCAAAGCCGCTGCCGATCACGATGACTTTCTTGCGTTTCACGTTGCTTTCTCCTTACATCGCGGCGCCAGGCCGGAGCCGGCCCCTGTCGTTGAGTGATGGCCCGGCCAGTCCGCTGACGCGGCGGCGGCCTTCACATCCTGCCCGCGATTACAGAAGTATTGTAACGTCTTTGTAGTATTCTGGACAGGTCTTGTACAATGTTTTCCAGCGAGGGTTAGTCGGAACCTCCTCCAGCGCCGCGGGCGGCGCCGGCCGGCCGGCTAAGGCCGCTCAGTGGGTATAATGCCGGCGATCAGCCTCACCTCCCCCAAATCAGCCATCATGCCCAACTTGCTGCCCTATCCTCAACGCCTAACCGCCACCACGGGCCACTATCGTGTGCCCGCCGAAGCCCTGATCGCCCTGGACGTGCCCGAGCCGCAGCAGCTGCGCCTGGCCGCCGCCCTCGTCCAAGCCGCTGTGCGCGAACACTGCGCCGGCCGCTGGGAGGTGGTGGCCGGGCGCGGCTCCCCGCCCGAGCAGGTCGCCCTGATCCTGCGCCTGGCCGCCAACCCCTCCCTGCCCCCGCAGGGTTACACGCTCACGGTCGCGCCGGCCGGAATCACCGTTGAGGCCGCTGAGGCCGCCGGCCTGTTCTATGGCGCCCTCACACTGGCGCAACTGCTGCGGGCGGGTCCCGGGCTGGAGGCCGTCCATATCGAGGATTGGCCGGACTATCCGGCGCGCGGCGTGATGCTGGACATCAGCCGGGATAAAGTGCCGACGTTGGCGACGCTCCTGGCGCTGGTGGACCGGCTGGCGTCCTGGAAGATCAACCAGCTGCAGCTGTACACCGAGCACACCTTCGCCTACCGCCGGCACCCGGAGGTCTGGGCGGCGGCCTCGCCCATGACGGGCGAGGACATCCTGGCGCTGGACGCCTACTGCCGCGAGCGTTTCATTGAACTGGTGCCGAACCAGAACTCCTTCGGCCACCTGACGCGCTGGCTGCGCCACCCACGCTACGCGCCGCTGGCCGAGACGCACGCGCCCTTCGACACGCCCTGGGGGATGGCGCTGCCCGGTCCTTACAGCCTGTGCCCGACCGATCCCGGCAGCCTGGAGCTGGTGCGCGGCTGGTACGACGAGCTCCTGCCCCACTTCACCAGCCGTCAGTTCAACGTCGGCTGCGACGAGACCGTGGACGTGGGCCAGGGCCGCAGCCGGGCCGAGTGCCAGGCGCGCGGCGCCGGGCGTGTGTATCTCGACTTTGTGTTGAAGCTCTACCGGGAGGTCACGGCGCGCGGCCGGGTGATGCAGTTCTGGGGCGACGTCATCCTCGGCCACCCGGAGCTGGTTCCAGAGCTGCCGCGCGACGCGATCGCGCTGGAGTGGGGCTACGAGGCTGAGCACCCCTTCGACACGCACGGCGCCCAGTTCCGGGCCGCCGGGCTGCCGTTCTACGTCTGCCCGGGGACGTCGGCCTGGAACTCAATCGCCGGCCGCACCGCCAACGCCCTGGACAACTTGCGCAACGCCGCTGCCAGCGGGCGCCAGCACGGGGCCAGCGGCTACCTGATCACGGATTGGGGCGACAACGGCCACTGGCAGCCGCTGTCCGTGAGCGACCTGGGGTTGGCCGCCGGCGCGGCCTACGCCTGGGCCTGGGACGCCAACCGCGCCCTCGACATCGCGCCGGCCGTGAGCGTCCACGCCTTCGCCGATCCTGCCGGCAGCCTCGGGCGCGCGGCCTACGATCTCGGCAACGTCTATCAGGCCACGGGCCTGAACCTCCACAACTCGTCGCCGTTGTTCTGGGCGCTGCAATGGCCGCTGGACCAGGTGCGCGGCTATCGGGACACGCTCAGCCCGGAGACGCTGGCGCAGACGCTGGAGGCCGTGGACGCGGCCCTGGCGCCGCTGGGGACGGCGCAGAGCCAACGCGCGGATGCCGCCCTCGTCCGCGCCGAGTTCGAGCTGGCCGGTCGGCTGATGCGCCATGCCGTGCGCCGGCTGCAGTTCGCGGCCGGGTATGGCCGCTGGACGAAGGCCGCCCTCAGCGCCGACCTGCGCGGCCTGATCAGCGATTATCGCGCCCAGTGGCTGACGCGCAACCGGCCGGGCGGCCTGGCCGACAGCGTCGCGCGCTTCGACATAGCGCTGGCCGATTACGCCTGACGCGGCTCAACCGGACGCCGGTCCCGCCAACTGTTCCAGGGCGTCCACAAGCGCGTCCCAGCGCGGGTTGCCGGCGTGCGCGCGCACGCCGGCTGTCAGCGGCTCCGCCAGGCCGTCGCGGAAGAAGCGCACCACGGCCTCGGCCAGCGCCGCCGGATCGTCCGGCGCCACCAGCAGCCCGGTTTCGCCCTCGCGCACTGCTTCCGGCAGCCCGCCGACGCGCGTGGTGATGACCGGCCGCCCGAAGCCGTAGGCCAACTGCACCACGCCGCTCTGTGTGGCGTGCGTGTACGGCAGCACCACCACGTCGCCGGCGGCGAAGTACTCGGGCAGGGCCTCGTTGGGGACGTAGCGGTCCACCAACGTCACACAGTCCGTCAGCCCCAAACGCGTGATCTGGTCGAGATAAGCCGGCTTGTCGTGCCAGAACTCGCCGACCACCAGCAGCCGCGCCTGGCGGAGCTGAGCGCGGATCGCCGGCAGCGCCTCCAGCAAGACCGCCAGTCCCTTGTACGCGCGCACAAAGCCGAAGAACAGCAGCACCGGCGCGGCCTCGGGCAGGCCCAGTTTCTGGCGCGCCTGCGCGCGGTCGGCTGGCTGCTGCGCCAGCACGTCGTAGACGGGGTGCGGCACCACGGCCAGCGGCCGGCCCGGCCGCAAGCGCCGCAACTGCTCGGCCTCGCCCTGAGACTGCACCACGAAACCGTCGGCCGGCCCCAACGCCAGGCGCGCCAGGCCCGTGTCCCAGGCGCGGCGCTCGTGGGGCAAGACGTTGTGGCAGACGAAGACGACGCGCCGGCCTTCCCCCCGCGTCCACTGCGCCAGGGCCGCCCAGACCGGCGCCAGGAACGGCACCCACCATTGCAGCACCACCACTTGCGGCTGCTCGGCGCGGACCGCGGCCGCCGTCGCCCACCAGGTGAGCGGGTTGAGCGTATCCAGCGTGTACGTGGCCGGCACGGTCAGTCCGACCTGGCTGGTGTCCCGGTCAGTGGCGCCCGGAAACAGGCGGCGCGGGTAGAGGCGCGTGAACGAGAACAGGCGCCAGGCGTGGCCGCGCTCCGCCAGCGCCTGGCACAGCCGGGCGGTGTAGTGGGCGATGCCGCCGCGAAACGGATAGACCGGTCCAACGAGAGAAAAGCGCATGGGCGCGGTCAGTTTACCAGACCCAACCGACGCGCGTTGCGCCGGCCCGCGCTGTGACGGTACAATGCCCCGCACACACGCCCGATGCACCGTGCCCGCCCGCCCGGGCCGCGAGGACTATGCCCAATCCCCCTGACGAAACTGCGGACAACTGGCTGCCGTTCCTGGCCTCCTTCGCCGAGCCGTTGGGCGGGCTGCCGCCCATGGGCGTCTACGGCCGCGAGGCCGAAGTGGCCCAAGTGCTGCAGGCGCTGGCCTCGCCGCTGAAGGGGCGCGTCGTCGTCATCGGCCCGGCGCGCGTCGGCAAGACCGCCGTCATCCTGGCCGCCGCCCACGCCCTCACGCGCGGCGGCGGCGCCTGTCCGCCCGAGCTGCAGGGCCGCGCCGTCTGGCGTTTCACGCCCGGCAATCTGCCCGGCCTCGGCCAGGGCGGCCAATGGCAGGCCGCGCTCGAGCACCTGAACGCGGGCTGGGCGCGCCATCCCGAGATCATCCTGTGCCTGGAGGATCTGCCGCGCGCCGCGCGCCTGCCGGCCGGCACCACCGAGGACGGCAACCGCGCCGTGGACGTGGCCACGCTCTTCGCCGCCGGCCTGCGCCGCCACAGCAGCCTGTGTCTGGCCGAGGCGGAGGAAGAAGCCTGGCGCCGCTTTGTGGAGGCCTATCCCGATTACGCCCGCCTGTTTCTGCCGATCCGCATCGCCGCGCCCCCGGACCCGGCCGCGCGCCGCCTCATCCGGCGCGTCGCCGACGACCTCGGCCTGCTGAACGGCACCGGGCTGCACGCCGACGCCGTCGAGCAGGCCTACGACCTGAGCGAGCGCTACCTGCTCGACCGCGCCCAGCCCGGCAAGACCATCGACCTGCTGCAGGACGCGCTGGCGGTGGCCCGGCGCGGCGCCGACAACCCGCTGACCGCCGACGACGTGACCGCGCGCTTCGCCGAGCAGACCGGCCTGCCGCGCATGCTGCTGGACGACTCGGTCCCGTTCGAGGAGCCCGCGGTGCGCCAGTTGTTCAAGAGCCGCGTCCTGGCTCAGGACCAGGCCGTGGAGGCCATCCTGCAGGTGCTCAGCCTGCTGCGCGCGCGCGTCAACAACCCGCTGCGGCCGATGGGCGTGCTGCTCTTCCTAGGCCCCACCGGCGTGGGCAAGACCGAGCTGGCCCGCACCCTGGCCGAATACCTGTACGGGGATCGCGACCGGCTCGTGCGCTTTAACATGGCCGACTATACCGACCCGTACCGGATCAACGAGCTGTTCGGCGCGCCCTACGCCGAGGACGTCAACCAACGCCGCGGCCTGATCACCAACCGCCTGTCCGGGCGGGCCTTCGCCGTGGTGGTGCTGGACGAATTCGAGAAGGCGCACCCGTTCGTCTACTACCGCTTCTTGCAGCTCTTCGACGAGGGCCTGCTGCTCAACGGCAACGACGAGGTCGTCAATCTGCGCAACGCCATCATCATCCTGACCTCCAACTTCGGCGCGCAGCTGGTGGAGCACGGGCGGCTGGGCTTCGCGCCCACCGAGACCTTTGAGATGCGCGAGAAGCGCGTCATCGCGGAGACCGAGCGCTACTTCACGCCCGAGTTCATGAACCGCATGGACGCGGTCTGCATCTTTCACCCGCTCACCCGCGCCGTCATGGCCGACATCGCCCGGCGCGAGATCGGCGACCTGCTCCGGCGCCAGGGCCTGCTGCGCCGCCACTTCGACGTCGACATCGCCGACGACGTCATCGAGCACGTGGTCCAGCTCGGCTACAGCCCGAGCTACGGCGCGCGCTACCTCAAGCGCCAGATCGAGAAGACCATCGCCTACCCGCTGGCGCGCCAGATCAACGCGCTGACCGCCGACGAAGCCGGCGGCACGATCCGCCTGTACCTCAAGAACGGGCGCGTGCAGTCCGCGTACCTGGCCGCCGCGGCCCCGGCCGGCCGCGAGGCGCCGCCCGCCCAACCAACCGGCGCGGACGACTTGTCGCTGGACGATGTGCGCGCCGCCCTGCCGGTGCTGGCCGCGCGCGTGGAGGCGCTGGAGGAGGTCTACGGCCTGGCCACGGCCCTGGCCGAACGGGAGGCGGTGCTGGCCGAGCTGGCCGACGTGAATTTCTGGAACGACGCCAGCGCCGCCCGCCGGCGGCTGGACGCCTACCAGCGCGCCAGCGGCGTGGTGGAGCAGCTCAGCGAGCTGCGCCGCGCCCTGGACGCTCTCACGACCGGCTGCGCGGGGCCGGCTCCCGATCTGGAGGCGCTTTCCCGGCGCCATCGTTTCCTCAGCAGCGCGCTGCCGCGCATCGAGTTCGCGTCCTTCCTGAGCGGCCCGTATGACACGCACGGCGCCTACCTGCAGATCGGGCTGAAGTCCAAAGCCACGGGCGCGCGCCATTGGGTGGCGACGCTGACGCGCATGTACTTGAACTGGGCCAAGGGCCGGGGCCTGTCCGCGGCCATCGTCGGTGAGGACGCCTCGCCGGAGGGCCGCAGCGTTTCCGTCACCCTGGCCGTCAGCGGCTTCGGCGTGTTCGGCCTGCTGCAGGGCGAGAGCGGCGCCCATCGTCTGCTCCAGACCGTGAAAGTCAACGGCCAGGACTCGCTGCAGCGCTTCACGGCCAACGTGGCTGTCCTGCCGGACCTGGGCGAAGACGACCTGCCGCCGGCGCCGGCCGACCTGCGCACCCTCACCAAGGGCATCAATCGCGCCGGCCTGCTGGTGAGCCACCTCACCGCTCAGGCCACGGCGCAATCGGCCGAACTGGCGGTGACGCTGGCTGGGAATATGCCCGCCGACGAGCTCGCGGCCGAAGCCGCACGCCTGGTGCGCATCCGGCTGCTGATCGCGTCCGGCGACATCGCCGGCGCCGGCAAAGCGCCAGCGCTCACGGCCTCGGATGTGGTGCGCACCTACATCCGCAACATGCGCGACAAAGGCGTCCACGACCACCGCACCGGCCGGCGCTCGCTCAAGGTGAAACAGGTGCTGGAGGGCGAGATCCAGGCTTTCCTGGACGCCGCGCTGGAACTGCGCCGCGGCAGTTAGCTGCGGCTGGCTGGCCCAGCCGTGGACCAGCCGAAGTGCCATCAGATATTCCGGGCCGGCGCAAGCCGGCCTTTTTGTTTCCAAGTGGCGGTACGCCGTCCTTGACTCGATACCACACATACACTATAGTATCTATACTATACAACAAGTACAGTATACAACCTCTACCCGCCTGCAAGCCAGCCCACATGTCACTCAGACACGCCATCTTGGGATTTTTGTCCTTTGCGCCGCTCACCGGCTATGACCTGAAGAAGGCCTTTGACCGGTCCGTCCAGCATTTCTGGCCCGCGAACCAGAGCCAGATCTACCGCACGCTGGCGGAGCTTACCGAGGACGGCCTGATTGACAAGGAAGTCATCGAACGCGGCGACCGCCTGGATATGAAGGTCTATCACCTCACCCCGGCCGGCCGGCAAGAGCTACAGCGCTGGTTGAGCACGCCCATACCGCCGCCGGATACGCGCGACCCGTTCCTGATCCAGATCTTTTTTGGCGGTCAACTGACGGACGCCGAACTGCTCGGCCTCATCGAGAGCCAGCGGCAGGCGGCCGAAGCGCTGCTGGACGTCTATCGCCGCACGCATGCGGCCAGCGTCGGGCAGACCAGCGCCGTCGCCGACGAGCGCGCGCTGTTCCTGAGCCATCTCACCCTGGAGTTTGGCCTGAAGAGCTGCCTCATGTATCGAGACTGGCTGCTCGACGCACATGCGCGCCTGCAAGCCGGGCAATATCGCCCGCTCGATCTTTCACAAATCCTGGGAGAAGCCAAGTGAGCCGACCGCTGCGCAATCTGATCATCTTTTCCGTGGCCAGCCTGAGCGGCGGCTTTGTGGGCATCGCCCTGGATCAGCTCGCTCCGCCCGCCAACCGCATGGAGGGCCTGGGCGTTCTGGTCTGGCTGGTCACGCCCCTGCTCACCAATATCTTGCTGCGCGCGTTCGGCGGCGATGGCTGGCAGGATCTCGGCTGGCAGTTGCACCTGCGGTCGAGCTGGGTGTGGTATGGCGTCGCCCTGTTCAGCCTCCCGCTGGTAATGGGCGTGGTTCTTGGGCTGGGCGCGCTCAGCGGCGCCTTGGATACGGCCGGCCTGGCCGCACGTGGCTGGGGGCCTTATCTAGCGTTGGCCGGGGCCGCGTTCGGCGGGGCGCTGGTCAAAAACATCTTCGAGGAGTTCGCGTGGCGTGGCTACCTCACCCCGCGCTTCGCCGAGCTTCAACTCCGGCCGTGGATGGCCTATCTCCTGACGGGCTTCATCTGGGCCGGCTGGCACGTGCCTTACTACTTGTACTTCCTGGATCCGCTGGTCCTGCAGAGCCATACCCCGCTGCCGCTGCCCGCTTTCATGGCGGTGGCGTTTGTCCTGTTGCCCTTCCACGCCCTCACCTACGGCGAGTTGCGCCTGCTGAGCGGCTCGACCTGGCCGGCCTGGCTGCTGCACACTGTCGCCAACGCCCTCAGCCTGCCCCTGTTGTCGGACGGTTTCGTCACCTTGCGCGGCGGGGCTGGCGTGTTGCTGTCGCCCGGCACCGAAGGGATCCTGTTTACGCTGCTGTTCGCGTTGATTGGGGTGGGGTTGTATCAGTACCGGACCCGATCCGTGGGTCGCCGCCAACGCGCCGCGGCTGCTCCCGCGCCTGTCGGCGGCTGACGCGGCTTAACGCGCGCTGTCGGCGGGGTTGGGCGCCAGCCGCATCAACGCCAGGAAGGCCAGGCCGTCCAGCACAACGCCGGCGAAGACGACGGCCATGATCAGGCGCGGCCCAAACGGTTCCACCAATTGGCCGACTAACCAGGGCAGGACCGTGCCGCCCACGTTGCTGCCGATAAAGAACAGGCTCGTGATGCGGGCGGTCAGCGGCAGGCGCCGGCTGGCGAAGGCCAGCAACGTCGGAAAGACCGGGGCCATGCAAAAGCCCGTGCCCAGCGTGCCGGCCCACAGCGCCGCCGGCGAAGCGGGCAAGAGCGCGACCAGGCCCACGCTGACAAGGCATCCCCCGAGGGCCGCCGCCAGGATCAAGCGCGGCCGGACGCGCGTCGCCAGCGGGATCGAGACCAGCCGCCCCACTGTCAGCGCGCCCCAAAAGGCAGCCGAGAGGTAGGCCGCCGCCGCCGGGTCGGCCAGCCGCAGCCGCTCCGCGTAGGTGTAGACCCACGCGCCGAAAGCCGTCTCCGCGCCCACATAGAAGAAGAAGCAGACGACAAACAGCGCCACCAGCCCGGCCCGAGCCGCCTGGCCGCCCCGGCTGGCGGACGCCGCCGCGCGCAACGGCGGGCTGGGCAGCCGCAGCACCCACAGCGCCGGCACCAGCACCAGCCCGGCCAGACCCCAATACGCCCAGCGCAGGCCGTCCGGCAGCCCGCTGACCTGAGCCACCACGACGGGCGCCAGCGCGGCGCCCAGCCCAAAGGCAAAGTGCAGGCCGTTAAGATAAGGACCGACGGCGTCGCCGTACGTCCAGACGAGCAGCGTGTTGACGCCGATATCAGTGCCGGCCTCGGCCAGGCCGATCAGGAGCAGGAGGGCCGCCAGCAGCCCCAACCACGGCGACAGCGGCGTGGCGGCCAGGCCCAGGCCCAGCGCCAGCAGCGCCGCAATCATGATGGGATGACCGGGCAGACGGTCATACAGGCGGCCGATCACCCAGGAACCAGACAGGTAGCCGGCCGCGCGCGCCACGAACAGCAGGCTGATCTGGCTCAACGTGGCGCCGGTCTGGGCGGCCAGGCCCGGCAGGGTCGGGCCGAGCACGGAGTTGGCCAAACCGACGGCGGCCAGGGCGGCGTAATACCCGACGAGCCGCCGCCAGGCCGGCCCAACTGACGGCGAGGCCGGGACGGTCATGCGGCCCGGCGGCGGGGCCCCATCTCGCGCACGCCGTACGGGAAATCGTATTCGCCCATCTTGGCCAGGAAGGGATCGGGGTCGAAGTGCTCGGGGCCATGCACGCCCGTGCCGCGCCACACGCCGGTGGCGATCAGGTCCATGGCGATCACGGGGTTGACGGCGGTCTGCCAGGCCACGGCCTGCACGCCGTACTTGTGCATGCACTCGGCGTTATCGGCCACCTGGTAGAGATACAACTCGCGCCGCTGGCCATCCTTGGTGCCCGTGATCCAGGTGCCGGCGCAGGTCATGCCCGTCATCTTGTCGCCGAGCAGGGCTGGGTTGGGCAGACAAGCCGCCACCACGTCGCGCGGCGCCACGCGCACCTTGCCGACGGCTACCGGCTCCTTGTTGTCCAGGCCGAGCAGGTGCAGCATCTTGAGCACGCCGATGAACTCGTCGCCCAGGCCGTATTTGAAGGTGACGCGCTGGCACTTCACGTAGCGCGGGATCAGCACCACCTCTTCGTGCTCGACGTTGACGACCTCCAGCGGGCCGATGCCCTCCGGAAACTCGAAGCGCTCCGGCTCCGAGAACGGCGCGGTGGTGAACCAGCCGCGCTCCCGCTCCCAGATCAGGGGCGGGTTCAGGCACTCCTCGATCGTGGTCCAGATGCTGAAGGTCGGCGCGAAGGCATAGCCGCGGATCTGCAGGTTGGCGCCGTCGCGCACCCCGATCTCGTCGATCTCGTCGAACAGATGCTTCTCGGCGTAGCGCGCAAAGACGTCGGACAGGCCGGGCTCCACGCCCATGCCCACCAGCGCCAGCAGGCCGCGCGCCTCCCACTTGGCCGCCCGCGCGAACTGATAATCGCCCAACATCACGCCCGGCCGCTCATAGGGCTCGTCCGGGTGCGGCTCAGACAGCGTCATCGCCATGTCAAGATAGTGGCAGTGCGCGGCGTAGGCCGCGTCGAAGATGACTTCGTTGAAGTGTGGTGCGACCGAGTTGACAATCAGGTCGATCTTGTGCTTGCGCGCCAGCCGGACGATGGCCTTTTTGTTGGAGGCGTCCACCTGTTCCACCGGGAACCGCTTGCGGCTGCTCAAGCGGTTGCGGACGCGCTTGCAGCGGCGGTCGTCGTAGTCGGCCAGCACCATTTGTTCCAGCCAGGGCCGCCGATCGGCCATGACCGCAATCGCCTCGCCGACCGCGCCGACGCCGAGTAACAAGACACGCATACAGGGCTCCTTAAACTAGTCAGGGAGGCTGTCATTCTAGCCCAGGGGCGAGCGTTTTGGGAAATCGGCCCGGCCCGGAACCAAAGACCGCCGCCGGTGTATATACAGTGCATGACCCTCTCCGGAGAGGCGCCGTTGACCGAAAGTGATTGGATCAGCCAGGCCCGGCGCGGCGATGAGGCCGCCTGGGAGGCGCTGGTCGGCGCGCACCAGGCCGCCGTCTTCCGCCTGGCGTACCTGTTCCTGGGCGACGCCGACGACGCCGCCGACGTGGCCCAAGACGCCTTCCTGCGCGCCCAGCGCGCGCTGGACCGCTTTGACACGTCCCGGCCGCTGCGGCCCTGGCTGCTGCGCATCACGGCCAACCTGGCGCGCAATCGGCTGCGGTCGGCCGGGCGCTACCTGGCCGCCCTGCAGCGCCTGCTGCGGTCCGAGCCGCGCCCGGTCCTGCGCCCGCAAGCGCCCGACAGTCCCGCGGCGGACGCGCAGACGTTGTGGCTGGCCGTCCGGCGCCTCAACCCCAACGAGCAGCAGGTGATCTATCTGCGTTACTTCCTGGAGTTGTCCGAGGCCGAGATGGCGGCGGCGCTGGACATCCCGCCCGGCACGGTCAAATCGCGCCTGCACCGCGCGCTGCGTCACTTGCGGAGTGTCGTCGTCGATGAGTTTCCGTTCTTACGCGAAGGACTGGTGGATGGCTGACGGCCCGACGTCCGGCGGTCCGGACGAACGCCTGGAAAGCTGGCTGCGGCGCACCGCGCCGGCCCTGCCTTACCCGGCTACGCCGAATCTGATCAGGCGCCGGCCGCGCCAACGACGCCCGGCTCCGGCTTGGGCCTGGGCGGCCGCGATCCTGGTGGTGGCGCTGGGCGCTCTGCTGGCCGTCCCGCAGGCGCGCGCCGGCCTGGTGGAGTTCCTGCAGATCGGCGTCGTGCGCGTCTTCCTGACCGCGCCGACACCAACCAGCGTGACCTCGGCCGCAACCACAGCGCCGAACGGGACGGCGGCGGCTACCGGCCGCACGCCGCCGACGCCTACCGCCAGCCCGGAGCCCACGCTGCTGCCCTCGCTGTTGGATCTGGCCGGGCGCACCCGCCTGGCCGAGGCGCGCCAGGCCGTGCCCTTCCCTATCCGCCTGCCGGCCTATCCGGCCGACCTGGGCGCGCCGGACGAGGTCTTCGTGCAGGACCTGGACGGCTCGGCGGTGGTGCTGATCTGGCGCGACGACACCCGGCCGGACCGCATCCGCCTGAGCCTGCACTACCTGACCTCGCCCATGCTCGGCCTCAAGGGTCTGTCGGAACCGCCGGAGTCGCTCGAGACCGCGCTCGTGAACGGCCGCGAGGCGTTGTGGTCGGCCGGCGGCTACGTCATCCAGATCAAGGGCGGCAACTGGGACTTCCGCCGGCTGATCGAAGGCCATGTGTTGATCTGGACCGAAGATGGAATCACGCTGCGCCTGGAGACCGACTTGCCCCTGGACGAAGCCGTCCGCATCGCCGAGTCGCTCAAGTGAGCGGCCGTCGTTACAACTCTCTCAGCAGGTATCTTGGAGGAGGCTGATCCGATGCGAACCTCTCGCTTTTCCCTTCTGATCGCACTCGTGGGCCTGGCCGCGCTCGTGCCGGCCGTCTTCGCCGGCGGCTGGGCCGTGGCCACGCTGGACGAAATCCCCGCCGGCGTCACTGCCGGCCAGCCCTTCACCGTGAGCTTCACCATGCGCCAGCACGGCGTGCAGCCCGCGAACTGGGGCACGGTCCCGCTCACGTTCACGCACACCGAATCCCGCCAGACCGTCGTCGTAACGGCCGAGGCCGAGGGCGGGAGCGGCTACTACACGGTCGCCGTGACTTTGCCGGAAGCCGGCACCTGGGAGTGGCTCCTGGGCGAGGGCCTGGTCCAGCCCATGCCCTCCGTGAGGGTGCAGGCGCCGGCACTGGCCGCACCCGCCTCCGCCGCGCCGCCGGCCGGTCCGCCCCTGGCCCTGCTGGTGGCGCTGGCGGGTCTGGTGAGCCTGGGCCTTGGGCTGGTGGCCGCGCTGCGGACCCGGCGGCCCTGGGCCGCCGCTCTGACCGTGGGCGCTGCCCTGGTGGCCGCGCTGGGCTTCGCGTGGCCGCCGGCCGCCCCGGCCGCCAGCAGTGGTGGCGAAGCCAGCGCCCCGGCCGATCTGGGCCAAGCCTTGTTCCTGGGCAAGGGCTGCGTCATGTGTCACGCCCACACCGCCGTCAGCCAGGTGCGGCGCCGCACCGTGGGCGACTTCAGCAGCTTCAGCACCGGGCCGGACCTCTCCAGCTTCCGAGCCAGCGCCGAGTATCTGCGGCTGTGGCTGGCGGACCCGGCCAGCGTAAAGCCGGAGACGCAGATGCCTGACCTCGGCCTGACGGCGGCCGAGATCGAAGCCCTGATCAGGTTTCTGAATGCGGGCGCGTCCGCGCCAGCCTCCACCGCGCCCGCGGCCGCTTGCCCGGTCACGCCGGCCGTGCGGGCGATACCGCCGGACGATCCCAACGCCGATCCGTTTGGCGATGGCCCCTGGCTCGTCAACGCCGATCGGTCGCTGTGGGCCCAGTGGGCCGGCGGTTGGACGGCCAGCGCGAACGGCAACAAGGTCATCTGGATCCGGCCGGCGGGCACCTCGCTGCAGGTCGCGGGCCGGCGGCTGGATGGTGAAGCGCCGCCGCTGCGCGCCGAGATCCCCGGCGGCTACGGCACCGGCTTCCAGGTCAGCGGCCTTTACTTCCCGGCCAGCGGCTGCTGGTCCGTGACGGCCACGGCCGGGGACACGCAGCTTGAGTTCGTCGTCGCCATCCCCTGAGGGCGCGACGCCAGACAACCAACCTCAACTGTTCCCGGCTTTTCCAGGGAGCGGCCCGGCCGCTATAGTGGGACGGTCGTTGCCCGGCCACTCAGCCGCGGCAGCCTCATCAGCCTGGGAGCGCGGCCCTGTCCCGCTGAACATGGCCGCCGGCGCCCAGCCACAACTCAACCCGACGTCCGATTGCCGTTGATAGCAGCGTGCGTCCGCCTGTGGCCGGAGTATCCGGGGGCGGCGCACAGCCGGGCAATCGCCGGCGGCCCAACAAGCGCCCGCGCCGCGGGAACTTGCTGGGCCGCTTTGTGTTTCGGCCGCGCCCACGCTCAGTGACACGGCCCACAGGGGCCTTGGAGGTCTCACATGTCTGCTCGTCTTCGCCTCGTCTTGGCCAGCGCGCTGATCAGCCTGCTGGCCGGCGCCGGCGCCACCCGCGCCGCCGCGCCCGCCGGCACCGCCTTCACGTATCAGGGTTGGCTTTCGCAGGCGGGCACGCCGGTGACCGGCACCTGCGATGCTGAGTTTCGTCTCTACGATTTAGCCGAGGGCGGCGCCCGCCTCGGGGAGCCGATCACGCACACTCTCACGGTGGACGCCGGCTACTTCAACGTCTCGCTGGATTTCGGGCAGACGCCGTGGACGGGCGAAGCGCGCTGGCTGGAGGTGGCCGTGCGCTGCCCGGCCGGGGCCGGATTGTTCGAGCCGCTCGCGCCGCGCCAGGCGTTGACGCCGACGCCGTACGCCCTGCAGGCCGCCAGCGCGCCCTGGTCCGGGCTCACCGGCATTCCGGCCGGTTTTGCCGACGGCGTCGACGAGCGCGGCGAGTACACGGCCGGCGCGGGTCTGCGCCTGCAAGGCGCGGAGTTCTCCGTGGACACGGCCGCGATCCAGACGCGGGTGGCCGGCAACTGCCCGGCCGGGCACGCCATCCGCGCCATCGCCGCCGACGGCGCCGTGACCTGCGAGACCGACGACGACACCGTGTACGCGGCCGGCGATGGGCTGACGCTGAGCGACGGCCAATTCCACGCGGACGCCAGCCTCGCGCGCGTCGACGCGATCACGCCCACGGTTGCGGCCGCCGGCTTCGTCACGCAGGCCTGGGCCGACCAGGCTTACGGTTACCAGGCCGGCGCTGGCCTGGACCTGGACGAGCACGTGTTCAGCGTGGACACGGCCGCGATCCAGACGCGCGTGGCCGGCAACTGCCCGGCCGGGCAGGCCATCCGCGCCATCGCCGCTGACGGCGCCGTGACCTGCGAGACCGACGACGACACCGTGTACGCGGCCGGCGATGGGCTGACGCTGAGCGACGGCCAATTCCACGCGGACGCCAGCCTCGCGCGCGTCGACGCGATCACGCCCACGGTTGCGGCCGCCGGCTTCGTCACGCAGGCCTGGGCCGACCAGGCTTACGGTTACCAGGCCGGCGCTGGCCTGGACCTGGACGAGCACGTGTTCAGCGTGGACACGGCCGCGATCCAGACGCGCGTGGCCGGCAACTGCCCGGCCGGGCAGGCCATCCGCGCCATCGCCGCTGACGGCGCCGTGACCTGCGAGACGGACGACGACACCAACAGCGGCGGCGACATCACCGCCGTCTCCGCCGGGGCCGGCCTCACCGGCGGCGGGTCGGCCGGCGCCGTCGCGCTGGCGCTCGATCAGACGGTTGTGGAAGGCGCCTTCGTCCGGCTGGCCATGCCCATCACGGTCGTCGGGCTGGAGAGCCGCGCCGTCGGCAATTACAGTTGGTCGCTGACCGCCCTGGGGCTCCCGGCCAACATCTCCGGCGTTGTGGTGCGCCTGTACTGCCAGTTCAACACAGCCGGCTGGTCGCGCTCCTGCCTCACCAAGTACTCGACCGATACCGCCACCGCCAGCGCCATCAGCCGGGCCCTGGTCGCCGGTGTCGGCCTGGACGTCACCGCGCCGATCCCGGTCGATGGCAGCACCCTGTACTTCGAGGTGCTCGGCGAGGCCGCGCTGGTGGAGCTCCGCGTCGTCGCCTACTATCGTTGACGCCCGGCCACAGCTGGCCAGCGTTTGCCTTTCCGACGATTCAGACTATGATTGCGAGCCATGCCGGCCACGGTCGAGCAACTGCCCCTGTTTTCCACGCCTCCGGACAACTTGCCGGCGGGACGCCCCGCCTCGGCCCCGGCCGGCGCGCCCTCCCTGACAGCGGCGTCATCGCTGAAGGCCGGCATCGTGGCCTGGGGCGCCCACTTGCAGAAAGAAGGCGCCCGCCCCAACACGATCAAATCCTTCTGCGGCGACCTCAACTTGTTCGCGGCCTTCGCCGGCGCGGGCCGCAGCCTGAGCCAGATCGGCACACGCGACCTAGACAAGTGGCTGCAAGCCCAGAAGGCCAGCGGGCGCAGCCCCAAAACCTACGCCCGCCGCGTGACCTCCCTCAAGTCGTTCTTCCGCTGGCTGGAGCAGGCCGGCATCCTGGCCGCCGATCCGGCCGCCCCCATCATCCAGCAGACCGTGCTCAGCCCATTGCCGACCGTGCTGACTGAGATGGAAGTGGAACAGGCGCGCGCGGCCGCCCAAGCGCTGTGGAATAACCCAGACCGGCCCGATGTGCGGCCGTATCTGCTCTTCACGCTGCTGCTCCAGACCGGCATCAAGAAGAGCGAGTGCCTGAACCTGGAACTCAACCACATCGATGTCTCCAACCCGGAAGAACCGGTGTTGTGGATCCGCTACAAAGAGGCCAGCAACCGCTACAAGGAGCGCAAGCTGCGCCTGGACCCCAGTTGGCTGGTGATCTACGACGTCTACCGCGCGCAGTACGGACCGGAGCAGAAGCTCTTCCCCTACAAGGCCCGCCGCCTGGAGTATCTGCTGGAGGACATCACCGTCGCCGCGGGGATGGAGAAGCACATCTCGTTTGAGATGTGCCGGTGGACGTGCGCGGTGCGCGATGCCCGCGCCGGCCTGGAGTTCGACAAGATCCGCCAGAAGCTTGGCCTCTCCAAAATCCAGTGGCGCGAGATCGGCATGAAGCTGAAGAAGCTGATGGAGGCGGGCGGTCCGGCGGCCACGCCTGTTGCCTAGCCAGGTCTCAGAGCGCCCGCCTTCTCACCCCGGACCGTCCTCTAATTGCCGCGCCGCTGCGGCGCAGACCGCGGCCGGCCGTCAGGCCTGGTCGGACGACGCCGCTTCACGGCCAAAGGTGGCGCGATAGCGGCGCGCCACTTCCTCTTCGATCCCATCGGCGAAGGCGTGGAACTGCGCCAGCGCGCGCCGGCCGGCCTCGGTGAGGTGCGCGCCGCCGCCGTGTTGGCCGCCGACCGCGGTCTCCACGATCTTGGTGGCCAGGCCGCGCTCAATCTCCTGGACCTTCTCCCAAGCGCGCCGATACGGGACGCCGAGTTTCTCGGCGGCGGCGCTGATGGAGCCGGTCTCGGCGATGGCCTCCAGCAGCCGTACGCGCCAGGGGCTCAGCACGACCCGGTCGTCCACTTCCAGCCAGACATTGAATCGCGGTTGCATCATCGCATTGCTCTCCCCACCTTTGGCGTCAGTCCTTCAGCCGCGGTGTCAGCGCGCCTCCGGCTCCAGGTCAGCGGTGCGCGGCGTGAACCGCAGGCGCGCCACCCGCTGAGTCGCTGCGGTCACCCGGTAACGCTCGTCCAGGCGCAGGCCAGCCACCCACACCAGCGCGTCATCGGCCCCGGCCGGGTCCGCGCACACTACCAACGGCCAATCATCCCGCAGTTCCCGGGCGACCCGCTGGTTGATCAGGAAGTCAGACAGCTTCATCTGGTGCCCGCCCAGCCCTAACGGCTGGAACCGGTCCCCGGGCCGGCGGACCCGCAGACGCCATTCGGAGGCGGGCAGCCGGTCGGCATCCACCTCCACGCGCCAAGGATCGGCATTCTCGAGCACTTCGGCCAGGCTCCAGGCCCCGGCCGGCAGCAGCTCAACGCTGAAGTGCCAGCCGGCGGCCAGCGCCCCACCGGCCATCCTGGGCTGATCCGGGTGAGCCGGCCGATAGGCCCAGGCGCTCACCACCAGGGTATCGCGCCTCACCGCCAGGCGCAGTCCGCGCAGCAGATCACACCACCGGCCGGGCGCCGCGCGCCGGCTGAACTGCACGGCCTGTTCGAGCGGCGTGAAGTCCAGGTTGCGCTCGTCCGGCAGCAGTTGCTGTGCGGCCCGCCGCAGCAGCGCGCGCTGCTCGCCCACCTTCAGGTCCGCCCAGCCCGCCCGGTTGAAGACGACCTGGCCGCCATCCCGGCGCGCCAGGCGCCGCCATAACGCGTCCAGGGCCGGCTCCAACAGCGCGTAGTCGCCGGCCGCCACCACGGCCGTGCGCTGCAGCACGGCCCGGATGTTCGGATTGTACGTCGCCAGCAACGGCAACAGTTCATGCCGAAGTCGATTGCGGAAGAGGGTCGTATCCAGGTTGGTGGCATCCTGGCGCGGTTCCAGGCCGCGCGCCGCACAGAAGGCCTCCACCTCCGCGCGCGGCGTCGCCAGGAGCGGGCGGATCAGCCATAACGCCGCGCCGGGGAGACGCGTGAGCGGCCGCATCCCACGCAGCCCGGCCAGGCCGCTCCCGCGCAAGAAGTGCATGAGCACGGTCTCGGCCTGGTCGTCGGCGTTATGGGCGACGGCCACTCGCGCCGCCCCGCAGCCGGCCGCCGTCTCGGCCAGGAACGCATAGCGCAGTTCACGCGCCGCCTCCTCCAGCGACAACCGGCGCGCGGCCGCATGAGCGCGCGTGTCGACGCGGGCTGTGGAGAACGGCCAACCGCGCGCCGCGGCCGCCGCCCGGACGAAATCGGCCTCGGCCGGCGCCTCCGGCCGCAGCCCGTGATCCAGGTAAGCGACGTGGAGCGTCAACGCCCACTCCGGGGCCAGGGCGCTCAACGCCTCCAGCAGGCTCAGGCTGTCCGGCCCGCCGGAGACGCCCAGCACCAGCCGCTCTCCGGAGCGCACCAGATCCTGGTCAATAACGAAGGCGCGCAGACGCCCCAAGAAGTCCACAGCGGCATTATACGGCCACTGGCGGCCGTCACCGCCCCGCCAGCGGCGGGTTAGCAGGGTGTTTGGATTGACATAGCGCTGAGTTGTCCGCAATTTTGCGGATGGTATAATCCTTCTCCGCAGTCAGGAGGCGAACTTGCAGCAAGTTGGCGACTTTTTGATGCGGCCACTTAAGTGGCTGCTGGGCATGTTCTCGTTGGATATCGGCATTGACCTGGGCACCGCCAACACGCTGGTCAATGTGCGCGGCAAGGGCATCGTCATCAATGAGCCTTCCTGGGTGGCGATCGATAAGAAGACCAAGGAGCCCAAGGCCATCGGCGCCGAGGCCAAGGAGATCGCCGGCCGCACGCCGGCCAACATCGTGGCCATCCGCCCCTTGCGGGATGGCGTGATCTCCGAGTTCGAGATCACCGAGGCCATGCTCGAGTACTTTATCGGCAAGGCCCACGAGCAGAGCCTGGTACCCATCCCCAGCCCGCGCGTCGTGGTGGGCATCCCGTCCGGCGTGACCGAAGTCGAGAAGCGCGCGGTCTACGACGCCACCATCGCCGCCGGCGCGCGCGAAGCCTTCCTCATTGAAGAGCCGATGGCGGCCGCGCTGGGCGCCGGCCTGCCGGTGGCCGAGCCGCGCGGCTCGATGGTCGTGGACATCGGCGGCGGCACCACCGAGGTGGCCGTCTTCTCGATGGGCGGCATCGTCCTCTCCCGATCGCTGCGCGTGGCCGGCGACGAGATGGACCAGGACATCATCCAGTACGTCCGCAACAAGTACAACCTGCTCATCGGCGAGCGCATGGCCGAGAAAGCCAAGATCGCCACCGGCTCGGCCTACCCGCTGTGGGAGGAGAAGACCTTCACCCTGCGCGGGCGCAACCTGGTGACCGGCTTGCCGGAGAGCGTGGAGGTTTCGTCGATCGAGCTGCGCGAGGCGCTGGCCAACTCGGTCAACACGATTGTGGCGGCCATCAAGGACGCCATCGACGAGACGCCGCCCGAGATCATCGCCGACCTGATGGAGATCGGCGTGTGCATGGCCGGCGGCGGCTCGCAGCTCCAGGGCCTGGCCGAGCGCCTGACCGAGGAGCTCAGGATCCGCTGCTGGCTGGCCGAGGACCCGATGACGTGCGTGGCGCGCGGCGCCGGCCGCGTCCTCGAGGACTACGACAACCTCAAGCGCCTGTTGGTCGGCCTGGAGCGCGGCAGCACGTCGCGCGGCTGACGGCCGGCGGCCGCTCCCGGCCCGCGCCCGTCCGCCCGCGTCGGATGGCATGAGCAAACTACAGCCGCGGACCGTGCTCGTGATCGTGCTGGCGGTCGTCAGCCTCGGGCTGCTGGCCTTCGGCGGAGCGTCCGTCCTGGAGCCGGTGCGCGGCTTCGTGCAGGTCCCGCTCACGGCCATCCAGCGCGCCCTGGCCGCGGCCTGGGCCGGCTTCGCCCCGCCGCCCGCCCCGGCGCCGGAGGCCGCCGCGCTGGCCCAGCGGGTCGCCGAGCTGGAGGCCGAAGTGGCCGCCCTGCAGGCCGACAACATCCAACTCCGCGAAAAAGAGACCGAACTCCGCATCCTCAGCGGCCTGGTGGAGTACGCGCGCTCCCAGCCGGACGCCAAATACCTCACCGCCAACCTGATCGGCCGGGACACCTCGCCGCTGCTCAGCTACGTCATCCTGGATCGCGGCTCGGACGACGGCGTGATCCGGGGCATGCCGGTGGTGACCGGCGACGGCCTGGTGGGGCGCATCGTGGAAGTCAGCCCGACCGCGTGCAAGGTCCAGCCGATCACAGACCCGGCCTCGGCCATCGCCGCGCGCCTGCAGTCCTCGCGCGAGGCCGGCGTGGTGGTGGGCCAACTGGGCGGCGGCCTGGAGATGCAGTTCATCACCCAGCAGACGCGCCTCGAACCCGGCGAGGTGGCGCTGACGTCCGGCCTGGGCGGCACCTACCCGCCCGGCATCGTCATCGGCACGGTCAGCGCCGTGCAGCGCCTCGACTACGAAGTGCTCCAGCAGGCCCAGATTGAGCCGGCCGTGGACCTCAACCAGTTGGAGATCGTCCTGATCATCACCAACTTCACGCCCGTCGACCTGAGCCCCTTCCTACAGCCCACGGCCACGCCCATCCCGTTGCCGTCCGCGCCATGACGCGCACCCTGCTCACCGGGCTGCCCCTGCTCGCCGTCGCCGCGGCCCTGCAGTCCGTGGTCCTGCCGCATTATCGAGTCCTAAGCGGCGGCGGGCTGGACTTGGTGCTCGTGCTCACGCTGAGCTGGACTCTGGCCGGCGATTGGCAGGGCGGCATCCTGTGGGGGTTCCTGGGCGGCCTGTTCCTGGACCTGTTGTCCGGCGGGCCGCTGGGCATGTCGGCGCTGGCGCTGGTGCTGGTGAGTTACCTGGCCAGCCTGACGGAGGGCCAGTTCTGGCGCTCGCACCTGCTGCTGCCGCTGGCCGCGAGCCTGTTCGGGAGTGTGGGCTACCACCTGGCCGTGCTGTTGATCCTGACGTTCGCGGGCTATGCCCTGGACTGGGGCCGCAGCCTGACCGGCGTGCTGCTGCCGTCGGTGCTGATCAACACACTCGCCATCCTGCCGATCTATCAGGTGATGCGCGGTCTGCACGGCCTGATCGCGCCGGAAGTCGTCAAGCGTTGAGTCGGTAACCGTTTCCCTGAGGTAGTGATGAAGAAACGCCGCGTCACCCTGACGATCTCGCGCCCGGTGTTGTTTTACCTGATCCTGGTCGCGCTGACGGCCGGCCTGATCGGCCGGCTGCTGCAGCTGCAAGTGGCCGAATTTGAGACGCGCCTGGCCGAAGCCGTGGAGAACCGCCTGACGCGCGTCAGCGTCCCGGCCCCGCGCGGCGTCATCTACGACCGGCGCGGCGTCCTGCTGGCCCGCAACCTGCCGTCCTTCGTCGTCACCATCACCCCGGCCTTTCTGCCGGACGACCCCGATCCGTTCGACGACGAGGACCCCCCGCAGACCCAGGCGATCTACCGACGGCTGGCCGAGGTCCTGGAGATTCCGATCCTGGTGCCGGGCTCCACGCCCAAGGCCCCGTGCTCGGACGGGCGCGGCATCAAAGATCTGGTGGACGAGGGCGCCGGCTTCCAGCCTTACACGGCCGTCAAGATCAAGTGCGATATCCCGCAAGAGACGGCCTTCCTGCTGCGGCAGGAGATCGCGACCATGCCCATGCCGGGCGTCGAGGTGATCGTGGAGCCGGTGCGCGATTACCCCACCGGCGCGCTCACCGCCGACATCGTCGGCTACATGGCGCCCATCCCGGCCGAATCCGACGCGCCCCTGACTTACGCCTACTACGTGAACGAGCGCGGCCTGCAGCCTAACCGCGACCGCGTCGGCGTCCAGGGGGTGGAAGCCTCGCTCCAGGATGAACTGGCCGGCCAGAACGGCAGCCGCCTGGACGAGGAAGACGTGGCCGGGCGCTTCCTGCGGACCACCGCCGTCGAGACCGAGACCATCCCCGGCCTGAACATCCAGCTCACCATCGACGTGCGCCTGCAGCGCGCCGTGGAGACGGCGCTGCTCAACCGCCTGACGTATATCCGCGACTGGACCGGCGGCAACCAGAACTTCACCAGCGGCGTCGTCATCGTCATGAACCCCAACACGGGCGAGATCTACGCCATGGTCTCGTGGCCGACCTACGACAACAACAAGTTCGCGCGCAACATCGACCTGGACTACTACGCCAGCCTGGTGGGCGACCCGACGCGCGGCATCCCGGCCGACCCCGACTACCCGATGCTTAACCACGCCGTGCAGATCTTGTATCCGCCCGGCTCGGTCTTCAAGCTGGTCACGGCCACGGCCGCGCTGCAGGAAGGCGTCATCGACCCGGACCGCGAGCTGGAGGACCCCGGCAAGATCACCATCCGCAACCGCTACTTCCCGGCCGACCCCGGCAAGGCCAAAGACTTTGTGTGCTGGATCTACAAGTCCGGCCAAGGCCACGGCCTGGTCAACTTCACGCGCGGCATCGCCGAGTCCTGCAATGTCTACTTCTACAAGATCGGCGGCGGCTACGAGCCGGACCGGCTCGAGGGGCTGGGCGAGATCCGGCTGGCCAAGTGGATGGAGATCTTCGGCTTCGGCGCGCTGACCGGCATCGAACTGCCGGCCGAACAGGCCGGCTTTATCCCCACGCGCGATTGGAAACGCCGCAACGAGGGCGAGAACTGGACGACCGGCGACACGTACAACGCCGTCATCGGCCAGGGCTTTGTGCAGGTCACGCCGCTGCAGATGCTCAACGCCTACAACGCCGTCATCAACGGCGGCCGCCTGCTGCAGCCGCAGCTGGTGGACAAGATCCTGGACGGCGAGGGCAACGTGCTCACCGACACGGCCCCGGTGTTGATCCGCGAGCTGCCGGTGTCCCCCGAGAACCTGGCGCTGGTGCGCACCGGCCTGCGCCAGACGGCGGAGTCTGGTACGCTCTCGGGCGCCGTGCTTTACGGCAGCGACGCGCCGATCGTGGATGTGCCCGGCATCAGCGTGGCCGGCAAGACTGGCACGGCCGAGTACTGCGACCGGCTGGCGTGGAGCCGCGACCTGTGCATCCCGGGCAAGTGGCCGGCCCACGCCTGGACCATGATGTACGCGCCCTATGAGAACCCCGAGGTGACCGTCATCGCCTTCGTCTACAACGGCACGGAGGGCTCGCTGGTGGCCGGGCCGGTGGCCAACGCAGCGCTGCGCGCGTACTTCCAGATCATGAAAGGCCTCGACCTCGCGGAGCCGGACGAGACCGCGTCGCCCGAACCGGAGGCCACTCCGGCCGTGCCGCGATGACGAGCGCGTGGGCGCGCTCCCTGGCGGGCGCCTCCGCCGGCGCCATCTACGGCGCCGCGCTGGCCCGCGGGTTGTTTGAGGCCGCGCCGGCGGGCTTGAGTGCCCTCGGCGCCTGGCCGGGCGGTTTGGCCCTGGCCGGCGTGGGCGGGCTGGCCGGCGCGCTGCTGGCGGCCCGCCTGAGCCCGGACCTCTCCCCGCTGGTGGCCCTGTGGCTGCCACTGGTCGGCGTCGTGGCGCCGGACGTGAACGGCCTGCGTTCGGCCGTGCTCCTGCTCGGCGCACCCGCCCTGGCGGTTGGGCTGTGGCTGAGCCGGCGGCCGGAGCTTTCCCCCAGCCACGCCCGCCTCCTCGCCACAGCCTGGCCCGTCACGCTAGGACTCGCGCTGCTGACGCTGTATCTCCGCACACTGGCGCCCACGGTCGGTGAGGCCGACGCCTTCGAGTTCCAGGTCAGCGTGGCGCGGCTCGGGATCGCCCACGGCAACGGTTATCCCCTGCTGCTCCTCGTCGGCAAGATTTTCGAGAGCCTGCCGATCGGGCCGACCGTGGTCTGGCGCGTCAACGCCTCCGCCGCCGCAGCCGCCGGGCTGGCCGCCGTGGGCGTGTGGGCCAGTGCGCGCCGCCTGGGCGTGGACGCCCTGCCGGCCTGGCTGGCCGCCTTCGCCTTGGGCGCGGCCCCGAGCCTGTGGGCGCGAGCGACCGAGATCGAGGCCTACGCCCTCAACGCCGCGCTGACGGCGGCGCTCCTGTACGTTGGAGTTGGCGTGGCGGAACGTCCGGCGGAGACTCAGCCGCGCAGCCTCTACATCTGGGCCGGCCTGTTCGGCCTGTCCCTCACCAACCACCTGACGGCCGCCATGCTCGCGCCGGCGTTAGGCCTGGCCGGCCTGGCCTGGCTGGTTGTCCAGACCCGCCGCCAGCCGGCCGAGCGCCGCGCCGCCTTCGTCGTTCGGCAGTTGGCCTTCATCCTCGGCGCCGCGCTGCTGGGCCTGGCCGTGTACGCTTACCTGCCGTGGCGCTGGCCCGCCGTCGGCGGCGGTGAGCCGTTCACGCTCGAACGTTTCCTCTACTTCGTGCGCGGCGGCGAGGCGGCTGCCCAGTTCGACGCGTTCCTGCCGCTGAAGGAGCCGCAGCGCTTCGCCTACGTGTTCCGCAAATTGACATCCGAATTCACGGTGGCGGGCTTTGCGTTGGTCGTGCTGGGCGGCGCGGCCGGCCTCTGCCCGCGCACCTCCGCCCCCTCCCGCTGGCGGGCCGGGCTGTTCCTGCTGTTGGCCGGGCTGGGCCACCTCTACTTCGTACTGGCCTACAACCCGCCCGAGCCCGACTTCGGCGATTTCTTTATAGCGCCGTTCACCATCGCGGCCGTGTTCCTGGCGCTCGGCCTGCAAACGCTGAGCGCGTTCCTGGCCCGCGCTTCATCCGCGGCGCCGCTCGGGGCGGTGGCGCTGAGCTTGTTCGCGCTCATCCCGCTCAGCTCGGTGTGGACTAACTTGCCGCGCCTCGACCTCTCGCGCGGCAACGACCGCCTGGCCGTGGGCGCCTACACGCTGGCGCAGCCGTTGGCGGAGGGCGCGGCCGTGTTGGCCGACCCCAAGCGCTTTGCCGCCCCATACTATCTCCAGGTGACCGAACACCAGCGCCCAGACCTGGACATCCGGGTACTGCCGGACGAAGCGAGCTATCGCGCCGTGATAGAGGAGCGCCTCGCCGCCGGCCAGGCCGTCTACCTGGCCCGCTACCTGCCCGGCCTGGGCGCCGCTTACTCGTTGCGTTCGGTCGGGCCGCTGGCCGAGGTGGCGCCGGGGCCGTTTTTGCAGCCGCCCACGCCGGTGGCGCCGCTCTCGGCGACGCTGGCTGAGGGCATCCAGTTGGTCGGCTATCGCCTCGAAGCAGCTCTGCCCGGCGAACGCTTCCTAACTCTTTTCTGGCACGCGCCGGCCGCTCCGTCCGCGAGCCTGGCCGTTTATCTGCGCCTGGTGGATGTGGCCGGTGCCGTGGCCTGGCAGAACGCCGGCCGCCTGCCCGTGGACGGCCTCTACCCCACCAACGCCTGGCGGCCGGGCGAATATGTCAGCGACTTCCACCGCCTGCCGCTGGCGGCGACCCTGACGCCCGGCGCCTACCAACTCCAAGCCGGGTTGTTCCCGCCCTTTCAGCCGCGCGCTGAGGGCTGGGCCGCTGTGACGACCCTCACGATCACGGCGCCTGAGGTCGCGCCTGCCCCTGCGCAAGCCTTGCGCGCGCGCCTGGGTGATGCCTGGCTGTTGGGCTACGACGCCCCGGCCAGCGCCCTGCCGGGCGCGCCCGTCGCCGTGACGTTGTACTGGCAGCCCGGCCCGTCTGGCACGGTCAGTGCCTTCGGCGAGACCCGGTCGCTGTCGGCGTGGGAGGCCGTCCCGCTCGTGCCGCAGCGCTACACGCTGACCGCGCCGGCGACCGGCGCCGCCCTGGACTTGAGCGTGAGTTCCGGCGGCCCGGCGCGCTGTGGCTGGCTGCAGCCGGAGACCGAGGCTTGCGCGTTGCCGTCCGTGCTGCTGGCCGGCGCGGCGCTGCCGCCCGAGGCCGTGCGCTATTCAGATCAGCTGGTGCTGCGCGCTGCTACACTGGCGACCACGACCGCCCGGCCCGGTGACGGCGTCTCGGTCAGCCTGGAGTGGCAGGCGCTGCGGCCACTGTCTGAGAGCTACACGGTGTTTGTGCACGTGGTCGGCCCGGACGGCCGCCTGTATGGCCAGGTGGACTACTGGCCGGTGGAGGGCACCCGCCTGACCACGTCCTGGCTGCCGGGCGAGATCATCCGCGACCCCTACACGGTGCGGCTGGCGGCCGACGCCCCGCCCGGCGCTTACACCGTCCACGTCGGCCTGTACCTGCTGGAGACGCTGGAACGCCTGCCCGTCTTCAACGCCGAAGGCGCCCCCGTCGACGACAAGTTTGTGCTCACCGGCCTGACCGTGCGCTAGCCCCCGCGCTGACGGATTCATCCTCTTCGATTGGTCCCACCCGCTCACGCTCAGAGGGCCAAGCCGCCGGGCCCAGGTGCGGACAGGACGCAGGCTCCGCGCCCAGACTGCGTTAGGGCCGGTGCTTGAGTCCACCTGACCGGCCTGATCCCACTGGCCCCGCGCCGCTCCCGTTCGCGGCCTCGCTTGTTTCCAATCGGTAACAGCATTTTATCGGGCCTGAACCGCTGTCGCGAAGGCTGGTAATACCCGGCCTCTATCATCGTGTCTGTTAGCCAAACCGCCGCGGTCGCGAAACGATGGAGCGCCGCGGTCAGCCCTAAGTTGGAAACCGGGTCGGACCCCGGCCCGACGACCGGACGGCGCGGAGCGAATACAACAGTGTAGACCAACGCGCCAACGCGCCGCGGTCGCACCGACGCAGACAAGGTCCTTGTGACCGGGAGAGACGACATGCGCACTCATCTGACCCACACCTTCCGCCGGCTGCTGCCGGGCGTGGTGGCGCTGGCCCTGGCGCTGGCGGCTCTGCCGGCCGCGCGGCCAGCCGCCGCCGCCGAAAGCTGCCAGGCCAACTACACGGTCCAGCGCGGCGACACGCTCTACAAGATCGGCCTGAAATACAACATGACCTGGGACCGCATCGCCACCGCCAACAACCTCAGCGGCGAGAAGATCTACGCCGGCCAGGTGCTGTGCATCCCGCAGCCGCGCAGCTCGTCCGGCAACAGCGGCAATCCCGGCTCGGACGTCAAGTACATCCTGGCCCTGACCGACGTCAACATCCGCAAAGGGCCGGGCGTCAGCCACGGCGTCATCACCGTGCTGGCCGGCGGCCAGATCGCCCAGGTCACCGGCAAGAGCGCCGACGGCCAGTGGTGGCGCGTGATCTGCCCGGACGGCAAGGTCGGCGAGTGCTACGTCACGGCCAGTGCCAGCCTGACCCAGCCAACCACGGCGCCCGGCGCGCCCCAGCCCGGCACCGGCAAGATCCCGACCATCGCCATCACGGCCGTGGTGAAGGATGAGACTGTCACCATCCGCACCGCCGACTTTCCGGCCGGCGAGAAGTTCGACGTGCGCCTGGGCAAGATCGGCACGCAGGGCCTCAACGGCGTGCTGGTGACCACCACAGACTCCGGCCAGGGCGGCGCCCTGACCGTGACCTACAAGATCCCGGCTGAGCTGCGTGGTCAGACCCAGATCGCCATCCGGCTGGAGAGCAAGTCCGGCTACTACAGCTACAACTGGTTCTGGAACAACACGGCCGGCAACTGAGCGCCCGCCCTCCAGACCCACCGGCCGGCGGCCGCCGGCCAGGATAGGCCCAAAGGCCGACCCCGTCTCAACCCCTGGCCCGATGTCCCGCCAGCTCGAAAGCGTTACAACGAGCAGAGTGGGACTGGCACTTCACGGACCGGAGGTTGACATGGAACAGAGCAAGCGTTTCTTCATCGCCGCCCAGGCAGTCGTGCTCGGGCTGCTGGTTATGAACATCGCCCTGGCCGTCGTCATCCCGGCTCTACTCGGACAGTAAGGCGCGGGCGCGGCCATCGAGGAGAACTCAGTATGTACGCCAAATCGATGTCCCGCGCGTTTCTGGTGACCGCTGCCCTGCTGGCCGTTCTGGCCCTGGCCGGGCTGGGGATCGCCCAGCCAGCGCTGGCGGCCACAACCCAGGCGGACGCCGCCACCGGCTACGTCGCCGTCGACGCCCTGAACCTGCGCGTCGGCCCTGGCTTTCGCTACGCGGTCCTGCGCCTTCTGCCCGCCGAGCAGGCCCTGACGCTCCTGGGCCAGAGCCGCGACGGCGTCTGGGTGGAAGTGCGTGTGCCGAACGGCCCCGGCGGCTGGGTCTACGCCGCTTTCGTGCGGACCAGCGCCGACCTGGCCAAGCTGCCCGTCAGCGAGGCGGCCGGCGGCCCCAACGACGTGCCCGCCGCCAACCCCGGCTACGCTGTCTTTGTCACCATCACCGATAACGTGGCGACCGTGGATCTGCAGCGGTATCCGGCCAACACCGAGATCGTCCTGCGGCTCAGCCGCTCCGACGGCAGCGGCGCGCTCGAAGTGGCGCGCGGCACAACCAGCGGCCAGGGCACGGCCCAGATCAGGTTCGAGATGCCGCGGCTGTGGGCGGACGGCAGCGCCCTCACCGAGACGGCGCTCAAGCTGACCGCGGCCAGCGCCGACGGGAAATTCAGCCGCTCGGCCAGCCTCCAGTACTACCGCTAACCGAGACAGGCCCCACCCCGTTCCCTGCTCCGGGGTGGGGCTTCTCCGGCCCCGGCCGGGGAAGCCTTCTAAGCGCCACAGCGCTCCCACCGGCCTGCTCCCAGACCCTGCGGACAACTCCGATGACTCCCAAAATGCGCCACCTGCTCGTCTTCGTCGCGGTCCTGGCCGGGCTGGTCGCGGCCTGCGCCCCGCTCACAGCCGATCCCACCGGCCTGCCGGTGAGCACGGCCACCCAGCCGGCCGCGCCGGCCAGTTTGAGCGGCTTCGTCTGGCAGGACGTCTGCACCTTGTCCAACGGCCAACCCGGCCCTGGCTGTCTGGCCACGGCCGCCGGCCGCTACCACGCCGACGGTGTGCGCGGCCCGGCCGAGGTCGGCTTGGGCGGGATCGTCGTCTCGCTGGGGCTGAACTGCCCGGTGGTCAGTCCGGTCCTGGCGGCCCTCACTGGACCGGAGGGCGCCTTCACCTTCAACGACCTGCCGGCCGGCACGTACTGCCTGTCGGTGGATCCGGCCCGCCCCGAGAACGCGGCCCTGCGCGCCGGGGGTTGGACCGCCCCGTCGGCGGCGGCCGGCGAAAACGCCGCCAACATCGTCGTGACCGTGACAGCCGGCGAACACAAGACCGGCGTGGCCTTCGGGCGCGACCGCGACTTCGGGCTGAGCGCGGCCACGGCCACGCCCACGCCGCCGGCCGCAGTCACGCCGACCCCGACCGTCGCCTGCACCGACCGGGCCGCTTTCGTGGCCGACGTGAGCGTGCCGGATAACAGCCACTATCAGCCGGGCGCCCCCTTCATCAAGACCTGGCGCCTGCAGAATGCCGGCTCGTGCCCGTGGACCCCGGCCTACGCGCTGGTCCTCGTCGGCGGCAACCTGCCCGCCGCGCAGACGGTGCTGCCGCTGGCCGCGCCCGTGGCTCCCGGCGCCAGCGTCGATCTGTCGGCGGCCTTCAAGGCTCCGTCCCTGGTTGGCGTCTACCGCAGCGAGTGGCAGCTCCGCAACGCGGCCGGCCGGCTCTTCGGCCTGGGCGAAAACGCCGACAAGGCTTTCTGGGCGCAGATCATCGTCGGCGCGACCCCGACCGCCACGCTGGCGACGCCCACCGGGACGCGGACGCCGACGGCCACGGCCACGGCCACCCTGGGCTTCGGCCACTGGCGCGGCGAGTATTTCCGCGAGCGCGGCCTGAACGGGACGCCGGCGCTCGTGCGCGACGACGCCGCCCGCGATCACGCCGGGCTGGACTTCAACTGGGCCGGGGCCGCGCCGGCGGCGGGCTTGCCCTTTGATAATTTCGCCGTGCGCTGGACGCGCAGCTTGAGCTTCGCCCAGGGCACGTACCGCTTCCGCGTGGTCGCCGACGACGGCGTGCGCGTGTGGATCGACGACCAGCTGATCATCGACGATTGGCTCGACGGCGGCGCCAACGAGATCAGCGTGGAGGCGGCGCTGGCGCAGGGCGTGCACGCGCTCAAGATCGAATACTACGAGGCCCTCGGGGACGCCAGCCTCAAGTTCACGTGGGAGGCCGTGGCCGCGCCGCGCTTCCCGGACTGGCAGGGCGATTACTGGCCCAACCGCCAGTTCAGCGGCGCGCCGGCGCTCACCCGCAACGACCGCGCCCTCGACTTCGACTGGGGCCAGAGCGGCGCCGCGGCCGGCCTGCCCGCCGACGACTTCAGCGTGCGCTGGAGCCGCTGGGTGACGTTCGAGCCCGGCGTCTATCGCTTCTCGGTCAACGCCGACGACGGTGTGCGTGTGTCCGTGGACGGCCAGTTGATCCTGGACGAGTGGCACGACAACGACGGCGCGCGGACTTACACCGTGGAGCGCGCGCTCTCCGGGCCGCGCGCCGTGGTGGTGGAATACTTCGACCACACCTGGCGCGCGATGGTGAAAGTGCGCTGGGAACGCGTGCCGGCGACCGCCACCCCGACGGCGACGCTAACGCCCTCGCCCACAGCGACCCTGACGCCGACGTTCACGTCGACGCCGACAGTCACCGCCACTTCCACCCAGGCGCCGCCCACCGCGACAACCACGGCCACGGCCACGGCTACCGCCACGGCCACGGCTACCGCGACGGCCACGGCAACCGCGACCGTGGCGCCGGCGGCGCTGAGCGGGCGCGTCTGGCGGGACTCATGCGAAGCCACGGGCCAGAGTTGGCCGCCGGGCGAGCCCCTGCCCGAAGGCTGCGTGGCGGCCGGCGCAGCCACCCTGCGCGCCGACGGCTTGCGCGGCGACGGTGAGGCGGGCCTGGCCCAGGTGGTGGTGACCCTCGTCCAGGAGGAATGTGACCCGGGCCGCAGCGACGCGCCCGTCTCCGAACGCGTCACCGAGGCCGACGGGACGTTCGCGTTCGCCGGGCTGGACGCCGGCCGGTATTGTCTGAGCGTTGATCCCGGGGAGCCGCGCAACGCGCCGGTGCTGCTGGGAGGCTTGTGGACCACGCTGCTCCTGACGGACCCGGCTGGCGTGGCCAGCGTGACCGTCACGCTGGCGGCCGGCGAAAACCGGTCAGGGATCGAATTGGGTTGGGATTTTCAAGACCGGCCGTGGCGGGCTGGACGGTGAAGAGGTAAGGAAACGGAGGCCCTATGCGTGACGATATGCGGCAGCTGCCGATCGCCGAGCAATACTACCTGGACCTGGAGTTCCGCCAACAGGGCGGCCGCTACCAGGCAGCCGTGCCGTTCGTGGCTGAGGGCGGCGTAGTCTACGCCCTGGTCACCGCCGAGGGCGGCCGCCTGCCCTGGCTGCAGCCGGCCTCCCGCGTGCGGGTGGCCGCGGCGGCCGGCCAACCCTGGCAGGAAGGCCGGGCGCGTCTGGCCTGGGAGGTGGAGCGCGACCGGGCGCTGGCCCTGCTGCGCCGGAAGTATGGTCTCGCGCGCGTCTTGTGGGTGAGATTGCGGGCGTGGCTGGAACGGCGTCGCCTGGCCGTAGTCGCCCTGCACGTGTGACAGAGGCTGCTGTCAGGGCCGTAGCGCGGCCCCGCGCGGCGACTGCGCCGGCGCCTGCAGCTGCTTCGGCTGCCAGGCCGGCGAGTAGTCGTCCGCTGGGTGGTTCGTGATCTGGCGCAGATCGGTGCCATCCGCGCGGACGATATACAGATCGAAGTTGCCGGCCCGGTCACTGGCGAACAGGATCCAGCGTCCATCCGGCGACCACTGCGGCGTGCGGATGTTGCCCAGGTTGTAGGTTAACCGGCGCTGGTCGGTGCCGTCCGGGTTCATCAGGTAGAGCTCGCTGGTCCCATCACGCTCGGACACGAACAGGATGGTCTGGCCGTCGGGCGACCACTCGGCGTGAAAGCTGCGCGCAAACGTGTGGGTCAGGCGCAGCGCGCCGCCCTCGCCCGGCTGGGCCGGCATCACGTAGATCTGGTATTGATCGCTCTCGCGCCGTGACTGGAACACGATCTGGCGGCCATCCGGCGACCAATCGGCCACGGCATCGTCGGACGGCGACTCGGCGATGAGCTGCGCGTCGCTGCCATCCGGCCGCATCCGGTATATCTGAAAACGCCCGGCCCGATTCGAGTCGAACAGCAGGAGCGTCCCATCCGGCGACCAATCCGGATATTCATCGTAGGCCGGGTCCTGGGTGAGGCGCCGGCGCAGCGTGCCGTCGGCGCGCATGACGTGGATCTCAGGGTCGCCGTCGCGCCGCGACAGGAACGCGATCTCGGCGCCATCCGGCGACCAATCCGGGCTGCGGTCCTCGCCCTCCGTGTACGTCAGCCGCGTCAGGCCGCCGCCGTCCAGGGCCATGCGGTACAGCTCCGGATTGCCGTCCCGGTCCGACGTGAACGCGATCTGGCCCGAACCGCCGCCGAGGGGCGGGCTGGCCGGGCCGGGGCTTTGCACAGCGGGCAGCGCCGTCGGCGTCGCCGTGATGGAGAGCTCAGCCGTCAAGGTGGCTCTGGGTGATGGCGGCGCGGTGGCGGTGACGGCCGTTTCCGGCGTTGCGGGAGTGGCCGGCCCGGCGACGGCGGTGACGCCGGCTACCACGGTCACGCCGGGCGGCGGCGCCGTGGCCGTCGGACGAGGCGCGGCTGGCGAGGGCGTCCGCGTGACCACGGCCACCGCCAGCCCCACCCGGCCAGAGCCGAAGACCAGCAGACTGACCGCGGCCACCGTGCCCAGAATGATCGCGCCCAGCGCTACCTCGCTGCGCAGCGCGCGCGCCAGCGCCACCAGCGTCTGCGATTGGTCCGCTTTCATCGCCGAACCCCGCGCTCGGCCTCCTTGGCGCCCGGCTCGTACGGCAGCTGCACCGACGCAATTGTGCCCTGCCCCGGCCGGCTGCGCAGCTCCAGCTGGCCGCCATGCCGGGCCACGATGCGCTGCACCATTGCCAGCCCCAGGCCGCTGCCAGCCACGTCGCGGGCATTGGAGCCGCGGTACAGTTCCTCCGTGACCAGCGGCAACTCGTCCCGGGCGATGCCGCGCCCGGTGTCTACGACCTCCACCAGCAGCTTGCCGGACAGGTCGCGCGCGCGCACCTGCACCGGCGTGTCCGCCGCCGAATACTTGAGGGCGTTGTCCACCAGATTGCGCAGCGCCATCAGCAGCAGCTCCCGGTCGCCCTCCAATGGCGGGATCGGCCAGGGGACGCGCTGCACGTCGAACGCGATGCGCTCGGGTGCCTGGAGCAGCTCGGCCACCTCGTCCAGGAGCTCACCGATCTCGATCCGCTCCAACTCCAGCGGCCGGGCCTCCAGGTCGGCCAGCCGCCGCAGGCCGCGGGTCAGATAGGCCAGCCGGTCCACCTGGGCGCGCACCTCGCCGATGGCCGGCCGCCGGTCCGCGTCCACGGCTTGGAGATTATCCAGCTGCACCTGAATGGCCGTCAGCGGATTCTTGATCTCGTGATCCAGGCGCTGCATGAAGCGGCGCCGCTCCACGGCCTCGGCCGCGGCGCGCTCAGCCAGCAGCCGCTTGAGCTGCAGGGTCTGCCGACGCCGCCAGGCGCTGGCGACCAGCAGCCCGAGGGCTAGCCCGAGGGCCACCGCCAGCACCGCGATAGCGGGATCCGCCAGAAAGCTAAACTGGAGCAGTGCCGCCGGCGCCGCCAGCCGCACGATCAGCGCGAAGGCCGCGCCCGCCACCAGCACCCCGAAGCCCAACCACCCCAGCCAGCGCGCCGTCTTCATCCCGCCTTAACGCTCCCTACGAAGCGATAGCCCTCGCCGGGCACCGTCTCGATGTACTCGTCGCCCAGCTTGCGCCGGATCTCGGCGATGCGGACGTCGACGGTGCGGATGCCGGTGGGGTCATCCCAGCCCCAAACCTGGTCCAGCAGTTGCTCGCGTGAGACGACCACGTTCGGGCGGCTCATCAGGTGGGCCAGGACGCCAAACGCCTTATTGGAGAGCGCCACCGCCTGCCCGGCTAGCCACACGCGCTGCGTCTGGCGCTCCAGGCGCAGCGGTCCGCTCACCAGCACCCCGGCCAGCTGCGCGGGCCGCCCGGCCACGGCCTGCCGCCGCAGCAACGCGCGCACCCGCGCGATCAGCTCATAGGAGTCGAACGGCTTGTTGAGGAAATCGTCGGCGCCTTCCTCCAGGCTCGCGATCTTCTCGCCGGTGGCGCTGATTTGCGTCAGCATGATGACGGGCGTCCAGTTGTCGGCCTGACGCAGGCGCCGGCAGACTTCGCGGCCGTCCAGCTCCGGCATGAGGATGTCCAGGGCGATGACGTCTGGCGCCTTCGTCTCGGCCAGCTTCAGGGCCTCCAGGCCGTTGCGCGCCTCCACCACGCGGAAGCCGGCCCGCAGCAACGCCGCGGCCAGGCCGGCGCGGATGGCGTCGTCGTCGTCCACCAACAAGATCAGGGGCGGTTGCTCGTTCATAGGTCCAGGCAGGAGTATAGGCCGTCGCTTCTCCGACTGTCAATCAAGTATTACCGAACGGTAACACGCCTTTACCGCATCCGAATACTCCAACGCGCGGCCCGTAATCGGCCTCGGCTAGAGTAGAGCTGGCGGCGCGAAGACGGCGGCGCCGGAGGTAGTCTATGTCCCGCCTGGGTATTGTGCTGTGTCTGACGGCAACATTGATCGGCGCCTGCGCGCTGGCCGTGGTCGAAGACGGCCGCGCCGCGCAATCCACCCTCACGCCGGCAGCGCTGAAGACGCCGGTTGTGACCGAGGTCAGCCTCGACCCAACGCCGGTTGAGTCCACGCCCGTTCCAACGCTGGCCGCGCCCACCCCCGACGTTCCCACGCCGACACCCGATCTGGCCAGCCTGTCCTGGCTGCGCCGGACGATCACATCGCCGAGCGGCGCCTGGACCATCGTCAGCGGGACCGCGCGGCCGGAGGCCACCCCGGGGCTCTCCACCAGCGACCAGCTCTATGAGGAGATCACGGCCCAGCACTCGGACGGCAGCCGGCAATGGGCCGTGCGCGCGCGCTGGGTGGGCCTCGGCCTGGGCGCCAGCTCCCCGGAGCAATTCTTCTTCTCGCCAGATGAGCGTTACCTGTACTTCACCGACGAGGGCTATCCCGACGGCTGCGGGCCGTCCGGGTTCTTTGAGCTGTGGCGCTTCGACCTGGAGGCCGGCCAACTAGAGGCCGCCGCGCCGTTCACCTGGGGCCGGCTGGTGGTCTCGCCGGACGCGGGCCTGGCCGCCTACGGCCGCCTCACCTGGCTGGACACGGCCACCGGCATCACGCAGACGGTGGAGGTCGGGCCGGACCTGCCGGCAAACTGGGTCGGCAGCGCCCTGGCCTGGGCGCCGGACGGCCAGTCGTTGCTGGTCAGCCTGAACGGCGGCTGTGACGAGGCGGGGTCGGCGGTGGCGCGCGTGGACGTCTCGACGCGCGCGGTCACAGTGCTGATCCATGATCCGGCCAACCGCCTGAGCGTGCAGGAGTGGAGCCAGGCCGACCGCGCGCTGCTGGTGGACGCGCAAGGCCTCCACTCTTGGCTGGACCCGGCGACAGGCGCACTGACGGCGCCGGAATCGCCCGCGCCGTGACGGCGGCCGGCGGCCCGGCTAATAGAATACCGTCCGGATGACCGGCTGGAAGAGCTCCCGGCGGTGCGCACAGACCGGATCCACGGCGCAGCGCGGGCACTCCGGTTCAGTCATCTCCGGGCAGCGCCGCCGGGCGTTGAAGAAGAACCAATCCACGGCGCCCATGCGCCGGCCGGAGCGGGCCGCCACATCCTGAATCGCTGCATAGGCGGCCAAACGCACCGCCCACTCTTCGGGCGCGGAAAGTTCGCGGCGTTCGGCTAACGCCCGCGCCAGCGCGGCGTCGTAGACGGCCACCAGGCCGGTGCGCAGACACGACCGCATCAAGTGGTAGTCGATGACCGGCGGCACATCCTCCTCCGGCCTCAGCTGCAGGAAACGCTCCGGGCGTTGAGACAGGCACAGCGCCAGGAGCGCGGCCTTCTTGCGCAGCGGATCCTCTTTGTAACCGCCGACGTGATCCAGGCTGGTTAGAAACTCCGTCAGCGGACGGGCGGCCGCGTTAGCGCGCGCCAGCACCTCCGCCGGCGTCCAGCCCAGCGCGCGCATGTCTAGCCCATAGGCGCGGGCCTGTTCCCAATGCAGGTCCAACGCCGGCAGCACCTCCGCGCCCGCATCGCTCCGCAAATGCGCAGCAAACTCTTCACGCCCCAGGCGCGCCTGCCCGTCTGGCTGCAAGGACTCCGGCTCCGCGTTCAGCCACCGCCGGTACGCGCGCCAAAGATAGTCCGAGCCTTTGAGCGGCGCGCCGCCCAGCGGCGCCACCAGCGGCCGGTGGTAACGCCCATCCGCGGCCGTCCAGAAGCCGAACTGCTGCAAGACCGCGCTGAAGAAAAAATCCAGGGTTCGCGGATGACCCAGCGGCGGAAAGTCATCACCGACGAAATCGAAGGGCGCCGCCTCCGGCAGCTCGGCCACTAAGGCAGCGATGCGCTCCACCTGGGCCGGATCGGCGCTGACGCGTGGATCCGCTTCCGGCGCCGGCGCTGGCTCAGCGCTGAACAGGGCCTGCGGACCCACCTGCCCGATCATGGCCGCCGCCAGCGGCATCGCCGCACGGGCCGCCATCACCGGGTGCTCGCCCCGCGCCAGGGCCGCCAGCGTCGCGCCGCAGAACGTGTCGCCGGCCCCGGTCGGATCCACCTCCCGCGCCGGCTGGCCCGGCACGGTCGTGGCGTGCTCGCCCTGGAGGACGCGCGCGCCGCGCTCGCCCAAAGTGACGAAGAGCATGGCGCCGGGCCGCGTGCGCGCCGCCGCCGCCGACCCAAAGAGGCCATTGGCTTCATTCTCGTTCATGAAGAAGAGGTCGGCGGCCGCAAACAACGCGCGCACGTCGTCGGTCTGGCCGTAGACGGCGCGCCCGAACGTCCCCGCGGAGATGCGGCGCGCCCCGCGTGCGCGGCAGGCCTGCAGAAAATCGAGCTGACGCTGCGCCGTCCCAATCGCGGCGATGTGGATCACGTCGAACCGGGCCAGGTCATCCGGCAGCGCCTCCGGGTGGAAACGCGCCTCGGCGCCCCAGGCGGCCTCCACCAGCGTGGCGCGCCCGCCGCCGTGGTGCGCGATCTTGAAGCGGGCCAACTCGTCCGGCGTGATCACCGGGCCTTGCCAATCCAGGCGCGCTGCGGCCGGCTGCAGCGGCGCGGGCATTGGCACCGGCCGCGGCGCATAGAAGACCACGTGTGCGCCGGCGCGGCGCGCCGCGCAAGCCGTATAGAGACCGGCGCCGCCGGCCGAGGCAACGGTCTGGCCGTCCGGAAGGTGCAGCACGTCCAGCGACGCGCCGCCGATGATGAGCAGTTTGTTAAGGTTTTTCATTGCAACTCAGTGTCCGCTCACTGCGTAAAGACCCACAACCCGTCAGTTCGATTTTTTGTGAGGTATTCGAAAGCACTATGTCCCCGTCTCCCACCCTAGTCGCACCGCACGGCCCGCGTCCGTGGCTGTATTTCTTCGCTGGCTGTGCCGTCTTGCCGCTGGCCTGTGTCGCCGTAATTGGCTGCCTGGCGCTGGCCGGGATCGCCAATGCCGCCGCCTGGTCGCGCGGTGCTTCCGCCCCGCCGGTTGAGGCCCAAACCGTGGGAGACCCAGACACCCTCCGCGCGGAATGGGAGGCGCTCCCGAGCGGCCAGGCCGCCGCCGGCGAGCAGGTCTTCGCCGGCGCGGGCAGCTGTCAGGCATGTCATTCACTCGAACCCGGGAAGCAGATCGTGGGGCCGTCGCTGGCCGGCATCGCCGAGCGCGCGGCCGCCGCTGCGCCCGGTTTTAGCGCCGAATTGTACTTATACGAATCGATCGTGGCCCCGGACGCGCACGTGGTGCCCGGCTTCCACGCCGGCGTGATGCCCGGCAATTTCCGGCAGCGGCTCGACGACCAACAACTGGCCGATCTGGTCGCGTTTTTGCTGACGCGCTAATCCAGGATTTCGATGCGCCCGGTGGCGCCGTCGAGGCGCAGGCGCTGGCCGGTGTGCAGGCGCTGCGTAGCGCGGTCCACGCCCACCACCGCCGGAATACCATATTCACGCGCCACGACCGAACCGTGCGTCATCAGCCCGCCGACTTCGGTGATCAGGCCGCCGGCCGCCAGGAAGAGCGGTGTCCAGGATGGATCAGTGCCGGGACAGACCATGATCTCGCCCGGCTCCAGCTCCGCGTGGTGCGGGTCCAGCACAATCCGCGCCAGCCCTTCGGCGACGCCCGGAGAAACCGGGTCGCCGGCCAGGACGCCGGCCTCGGTCGTCTGCGCCGCGCCCAGCCCGGCGTAGATGGCCTGCCCGTCACTGAGCAGTAGGCGTGGCACCTGCCGGCGCTGGCGCTCGCGCTCACAGATGGCCTGCCGTTCCAGCACAAGCCCGCGCCAGTCGCGCGCCTCGCCGCGCGCCAGCGCCTCCAGTTCGTCCAGGCGCAGAAAGAAAAGGTCCTCGGCCTGGGCCAGCCGGCCAGCCTCGGCCAGCTCACGGCCGCTGTCCAGGAGCGCTTGCCGCAGGTGGCCCAGCAGCCGGATGATGAAGAACTTCGGGCTTTCGCGCAGGCCCATCAGCGACCGCATCCGGCGCGCCAGGAAACGGGCCAGGCGCGCGCGCAGCCAGCCGCCCGGCGCTTGGCGTGCGGCCTGCTCCAGGCGCTCGGCGGCGGCGCGGCCGGCTGCCTCACCGCGCTGAAAGACCACATCCGGCGCGCGGGCGGCGTCGATGCGCAAGTAACTCTGCAAAGCCTGCACGACCGGCGTCGGGTCTTCCCGCCAGCGCGCCCGGCCCAGGTCGATCTCGCCCAAACCGCGGGCGCCGTACTGATCTAGGAAGGCCTGCAGAGCCGCCTGCGCCTCCGCCGGCAGGCGCCCGGCCAGGAAATCAGCGGCCAGCTGTCCAGCCGGCGTCGCTTGAAAGTACGCGGCCGCCTCCGGCACCGCCCGCAGCGCCCGCGCCGTCTCCCACAACCGCAGGTCCATGGTCGTGGTGACGTTGTGGGGCAGGCCGCGCGTTGCCTCTAGCACCAGTTGGTCCGGGTCCGGGACCAGATCACGCGGCAGGTGGCGCGCAATCAGGAGGCGCAACAAGTTGAACGACACCATGCCCGCGACCAGGCCTGTAATAAGGATCGGGATGGCTTCAGGCAGGGTCTGCGCCTCTGCGCGCAACAGCGCCACACGCTGACCCAGCTTGGCCTCCGGCGAACCGCTCACGGCGCAGCGCCGGCGCAGACTTTCGAGATAGCTGTCCGTCTCTCGGATCGCGCTGGCTCGCCGTCCGTCCGGGTCCATGAAGTAGCGCAGCACGAAACCCAGCACGGGCGCCAGGCGCGGCGCGAGGTGCCAGAGCGTGCGCGGCGAAAACCCCTCGGATTGGAGGGCCAGGCGCGGATCGTCCAACAACGTCATCACAGCCTGACCCACGCTGGGCTCGACGAAGCTCAGCGCGCCCAACGCCGCGCGCCGGCCCAGGCGGTTGCGCAGCGGCCCGGAAATGTCCACCCAGAGGCGCTCACCCGCCAGCTGAAACGGGCTCTTGGCCTCGTCCAGGCGATACCCCAACAGCTTGGCAACGCCGACGACAACCTGTTGCAGGGTCGCCTGTCCCAGCGGCGTGAGTGGATCCAACAGACCCTGCACGGCACCGAAGGAGAAGAACACGCGCAGGGGCTCGGCGGGCACCCCGCCCGGCACCGGGAACAGCGCCGTGATCGGCCGGGCCTGCAGCAACGTCAGTGTCCCGCCGGCCCACGCCCACTCTATGTCCTGCGCGGCGCCCATCTCGGCCGCCACGCGGCCGCCCAGCGCCGCCAAGGCCGTGATGGCGTCGTCCGGCAGCGCCTGCCGATCGGCCGCGTTCACGGCCACCGTTTCCACACCGCCCTCGGCCCGGCCGTGGATGGCCACGGCTTTGGCGCCCAGCGTCTTGCTCAACAGCCGGCCCGTGGCCGTCTCCACCACGTAATGATCCGGCACGACCTGGCCGGACACCAGGGCCTCGCCCAGGCCCAGCGTCGCGTCGAGCACGCTGTGTGTGCGCCGCCCGGTCAGCGGATCGGCCGTGAAGAGGACGCCGGCCGCCTCGCTGGGCACCATGACCTGCACCACGACGGCCAGCGCCACACCCTGCGGGCTGAGGCGGTTGCGGGCCCGGTAGCCGATCGCGCGCGCCGTCCACAGGCTGCCCCAGCACTTCACCACCGCCTCCAGCAGCGCCGCCGGGCCGATAACGTTCAGATAGGTCTCTTGCTGGCCGGCGAAGGAAAGTTCGGGCAGGTCTTCGGCCGTGGCCGAGGACCGCACCGCCACCGCCAACGGCGCGGATGGTTCGTCGTCCGCCAAGGCGGCGTAGGCCTGGCCGAGGGCGGCCGCGATCTCGGGCGGGACCTGGCCGGCGGTGAAGAGGTGGCGGATGGCGACGGAGGCGCGCTCGAGGGAGGCCGGGTCATCCGGGCGGGCCGCCTGGCTCAGCTCGGTGATCCAGGCGCCGAGCCGGTTGCGTTCGACAAAGGCCTGATAAGCCGCCGTCGTCAGCAGAAAGCCGGGCGGCACCGGGAAGCCGGCTCGCGCCAGCCGCGCCAGGTTGGTGCCCTTGCCGCCTACCGCCGCCAGCGTCGCCTCCGGCGATGCCAGCGGCAAGGTCCAAGGATTAGTGGATGTGTGGGCCGAAGGCGGATGATCCATCGCCGTTTGAGTTTTCAAGAAGAGGCCGCTGCAACACGGGTGCCCGATCAGCCTGATAGTAGCACAAGCCCCGTTGCGCCGGAGCGCTGCCCGGATGCAAAGGCCAGCCGCGTCGGCCTGATCTCGCCGCCGGCCCGCGGGCCGGACGGCTATAATCACGCCCTGGGCCAGATCGGCCCGCCACGACGACTGGCTGCCGCATGACCCATCCTTTTGCCCTGGGTGTGAACTACTGGCCGCGCCGCAAAGCCATGTACTGGTGGTCGGACTTCGACCCCGGCGAAGTCCGGGATGATTTCGCCCTGCTGCAGGCGCTGGGTTTTGATTGCGCGCGCGTCTTCCTGCTCTGGGATGATTTCCAGCCCGAACCCGACTTAGTCTCGCGCGCCGCGCTCGATCATCTGGCTCAGGTCTGCGACCTGGCCCAGGCGCACGGCCTGCGCCTGAACATCACGTTTTTCACCGGCCACATGAGCGGACCCAACTGGGCGCCGCGCTGGCTGCTGGGCGGGCCGCGTCGAGCCGTGCGGGCCAGCCAGCCGCTCGGCGTGGCCCAGGTGGTCAGCCGCGGCCGCTTGACCCGCGCCGGCTACCGCAACCCCTACACCGATCCGCTGGCGCTGGCGGCCGAGCGGCTGCTGCTGCGGACCGTCGTCGGCGCGCTCAAGGATCACCCAGCCGTCTGGCTGTGGAACCTGGGCAACGAGCCGGACATCTTCGCCTGGCCGCCGAACGCCGCCGTCGGCGCGGCCTGGGTGCGCGCGCTGGCCGACCTCATCCGGTCGCTGGCGCCCCAGCCGGTGACCTGCGGCCTGCACGTCGACAGCCTGCACCGCGACAACGGCCTGCGTGTCCACCAGGTCTTCGACGCCTGCGATCTGGCCGTCATGCACGCCTATCCGATGTACCTGCCCTGGGCGCGCCATCCCCTCGATCCCGATGTGGTGCCCTACACTTGCGCCCTGACGGCGGCGCTGAGCGGCAAGCCCGTCCTCATGGAGGAGTTCGGCGGCTGCACGGCGCCACCGGGCCAGCCGTCGCAGTACTGGACCTGGACCGCGGCCGGCCTGCCGTTCCGCCAGTTCATGGCCTCGGAGGAGGCGCTGGCCCGCTATCTCGAACAGGTGCTGCCTCGGCTGGTGCAGGTTGGCGCCCTCGGCGCGCTGGTGTGGTGCTTCGCCGACTACGCCCAGGAGTTGTGGGATCGCCCACCCTGCCGAGACTGGCGCCACGAGCGCCACTTCGGCCTGGTGCGGCCGGACGGGTCCCTCAAGCCCCACGCCGCTGTTCTGCAGCGCTTTGCGGCAACAAGGCCGCAGGTGCAGCGAGCCGCCCCTGCCCGGCTTCCAATCACGCCCGAGACCTTTTACCGCTTCCCGATCGCACACCTGCTCCGGCTCTACCCGCGCTACCTCGCCCTCAGCGCCTGAGTCGCATGACCTTCGTCACTGGCCGCCTGCCTGTACTCACCTATAATGGGCGAATAACTCCTGTTCGGAAAGGCTCGTATGCCGCCTCATCGCCAGACCCGCCGTGCCGCGTCCACGCCCGCGCCCGTCCTACCCGACCTCCCGCACCGACAGCCGCGCCTGACGATGTTGGAGCGCGATGACTGCCTGCAGATCCACCTGGCCTCACTGGACGTCCTGCGCCGCACCGGCGTGCGCGTCTACAACCCGGAGGGGCTGCGGCTGCTGCGAGAGGCCGGCGCCGCCGTCGATGGTGAGCTGGTCCGCCTTCCGCCCTCGCTGGTGGAGCAGGCCCTGGCCACGGCGCCGGCCGCCTTCACCCTGCATCAGCGCGGGAGCACGGAGGCCGCCCTCCAGCTGGACGGCCAGCACGTCTACTTTGGAACCGGCTCAGACACGCTGCGCTACCTGGACCCGCGCACCGGCCAGCGCCGGGATTATCAGACCGCCGACCTGGCCGACGTGATGCGGCTGTGTGACGCGCTGCCCGAGATCGGCTTCGTCATGTCCACGGGCATCCCGCGCGACGTGCCGACGCAGACCTACTTCCGCTACCAGTTCGCGACGATGCTGCGCCACACCGTCAAGCCGATCGTCTTCGTGTGCAACGACCGGGCCGATATCGCCGCCATCCACGCCATGGCCGCGGCCGCCGCCGGCGGCGCGGATCGGCTGGCGCAATCTCCGACGCTGCTGCTCTACTCCGAGCCGACCACGCCGCTGCAGCACTCGCTGGAGGCCGCCGACAAGCTGCTCTTCTGCGCCGAGCATGGCATTCCGGTGACGCACTCGCCGGCGCCGATGATGGGCGGCACGGCCCCGATCACGGTGGCCGGCGCAGTGGTGCTGGGCAACGCCGAGATGCTCAGCGGCCTGGTCATGCACCAGCTCAAGCGCCCGGGCGCGCCCTTCCTGTACGGCCACGGCGTCCATCACCTGGACATGAAGGAGATGATCAGCGTCTACGGCGCGCCGGAGTTCCAGCTGGCGCGCGTCTTCGCCGCCGAGATGGGGCGCTTCTACCGCCTGCCGGTGTGGGGCTACTCCGGCCACTCGGACAGCAAGGTGGCAGACGGCCAGGCCGCGGCCGACGCCCAGTTCTCGGTGCTGGTGGCGCTGCTGGCGCGCACCAACCTCAACCACGACGTCGGCTATTTGGAGAGCGGGCTGACCGGTTCACCCGAGATGATGGTGCTGACCGACGAGATCATCGCGCAGACGCGCTGCTTCGCCCGCGGCGCGCGCGTGGACGCCGAAGCGCTGGCCGTCGACGTGATCAATGCGGTGGGGCCGGGCGGCGAGTTCCTGAGCCACGCCCATACCATGGCGCACTGGCGCGAGCTGTGGCTGCCCGGCGTCTTCGACCGGCAGCGCCTGGGGCCGTGGGAGGAGCGCGGCGCCAAGACCGTCAACCAGCGCGTGCGTGAGAAGACGCTCTCGCTCCTGGACACGCATCTCGTGCCGCCGCTGCCGGATGCCGTGGACGCCGAGATCGATCATATTTTGCGGACGGCGGCGTGAAGCCATCTGCGGCGGCGCCCGCCAGCCTCCCCTAGCGCCCGGCCGCGCGGCGGGGGCCCGGGTCCGCCGACCTGATTTGGGCAACTAACGATGAGCACAAACTCTCAGACCCTGGCCGGCTTGTGCGGCATCTGCCCGTCCGGCTGCGGCGTCGAGATCCATCTGGAAGACGGCCGGATCACGCGCCAGAGCCCGCGGCCGGAACACCCCCTCGGCCTGGTCTGCCCGCGCGGCCTGCGCGCGCCCGAGATCGTCTACTCCCCGGACCGGCTCTTGTACCCGCAGAAACGCGTCGGCGCGCGCGGCGCAGGCCGCTTCGAGCGCATCACCTGGGACGAAGCCTACGCCCTCATGGTGCGCGAGCTGCGCCGCCTGGCCGACGCGCACGGGCCGGAAACGGTGACGATGTACACCGGCCGCGGCAACTTCGAGTTCGGCCTGAACGAGGCGTTTGCGCCGGCTGGCACCGCCGAGTCGTCGGCCAACGCCGTGCTCTTCCCGTTCGGGTCGCCCAACACCACCGGCGTGGGCGCGCTGTGCTACGTCTCCTACGGCTTGATCGCGCCGCGCGCCTGCTTCGGCGAGTACATGCGCGAGGTCGAGGAAGACCTGGAACACGCCGCTCTGATCTTCGTCTGGGGCGAGAACCCGGCCACCGATTCACCGCCGCTCAACCTGCGCCGGCTGAAACACGCCCAGGCGCGCGGCGCCCGGATCGTCGTCATCGACCATCGCCGCAGCGAGACCGCGCGCGCCCTGCGCGCCGAGTGGATCGGCGTGCGGCCCGGCACCGATGGGGCGCTGGCGCTCGGCCTGCTGCGCGAGTTAATCGAGACCGGGCGCGTGGATCACGACTTCGTCCAGAACTGGACGCACGGTTTTGAGGCGCTGCGCGACTATGCCGCCGGCTTCCCGCCGGAACGGGTGGAGCAGATCACGGGCGTGCCGGCCGCGGCCGTGCGTGCGCTGGCGGACGCCATCGCCGCCGCGCGCGGCTTTGCGGTGCTCATGTACAGCGGCCTGGAATACTCCAACAGCGGCGTGCAGGCCATCCGCGCCGTGCTCACGCTGCAGGCTCTCACCGGCCACCTGGATACGCCGGGCGGCAAGCTCATCAAGCCGCGCGACCGGCTGCGCTTCAACCGCATCCTGACCGAGCCGCCCGCCGGTGCGCGCCGCCCCATCGGCGCCGACGAGTTCCCGATCTACTACGAGGTCCGCCGTGAAGCGCACGCCGGCCTGCTGCCGCAGGCCATCCTGGAGGGCCGGCCCTACCCGGTCACCGGCCTGATCGTCAGCGGCGCGTCGTTGATCACGGCCTGGCCAGACCCCGATCTCTGGCGCCGGGCCCTCGGCGCGCTGGAATTTCTGGTCGTCGCCAACCGCTTCCCCACCGCCGACGCCGCCTATGCCGACCTGCTCCTGCCGGCGACGACCATGTTCGAGATCGAGTCCTACATGGACTACGGCGGCTGGGTGCAGCACCGGCGCCGCGTGATCGAGCCGGTGGGCGAGGCCCGTAACGACTACCTGATCTGGGCAGAGCTGGCGCGCCGCCTGGGTTACGGCCACCTCTGGCCGCAGACGGAAGCGGAGCTGGTGGCGCGTTTCTTGGAGGGGACCGGGTTCACGCTGGACGCTCTGATCGCCAATCCGGACGGCTTGCCCTACCCTGAGCCCGCGCCGACGTATCGCAAGTATGCCCGCGGCGCGCTGCGGCCGGATGGGCAGCCCGGCTTCAACACCCCCACCGGCAAGTTTGAGCTCACTTCAGAGTGGTTCCGCGGCCACGGCTACGAGCCGCTGCCCGTCTACGTCGAGCCCACCGAAGGGCCGCTGGCCGCACCCGAACTGGCCGCGCGCTTCCCGCTGGTGCTTAACACCGGCGCGCGCCTCCAATCCGATTTCCGCTCGCAGCACCACAACATCCCCTCGCTAGTGGCCATGCAGCCATGGCCGCTGGTGCACCTGCACCCGGACGACGCCGCGGCGCGCGGTTTGCGCGACGGCGACCTCGTGGACGTGGTCACGCCGCGCGGCCGGGTCCCCTTCCGCCTGCGCGTCAACGCCGACCTCGTGCGCGGCGCTGTCGAGGCCAACATGGGCGGCGGCGGCCCGCTCGGTCCGCAGGCCTGGCAACAGTGCAACGTCAATGTCCTGACCGATCCCGAGAACCGCGACCCGATCTCGGGCTTCCCGGTCTACAAGGCGCTGCTGTGCGACGTGGTACGAGCGACTGACGCTCCGGCCGACATCTGACAAGCGGCCCTGTCTCCGCTATAATCACCTCGATCCCGAACCGGCCTCCTGATCGGCCTGCACCTGGCCGAAACCCAGAACCGCTCTCAACCCCAGCGCCCGGCTGCTTAAGCGCCTTCGCGGCGCGCCCCTGTCGGCGGACACCGCCCGGACGGGCGCGCCAGCCTAGGCCCGCGCACTCAGCAAGGAGACCGTGATGTCCGCTTCATTGAACATGCTCAGTCACGAGGGCAACAGCCAGCCGTTCGCGGCCGGCCAGGTGATCTTCAAAGAGGGTGACCCCGGCGAAGTCATGTATTTCGTCGTCGAGGGCGAAGTCGAGATCAGCCTGGGCGACCGGATGCTCAACCATGTCGTTCAGGGCGGCATCTTCGGCGAGATGGCGCTGATCGACGACGCGCCGCGCAGCGCCACCGCCGTGGCCAAGACGGACTGCCGCCTGATCCCGATCAGCCAGCGCCGCTTCGTCTTCCTGGTGCAAAGCATGCCGTACTTCGCGCTGCAGGTGATGTCGGTGATGGCCGAGCGCCTGCGCCGCTCCCTGGCCAACTCAGCCGCCTGAGCGGACCAGCGGCTCCGCCAGGGCCACCGCCCCCCACAACGGCGACTCGCCACCCAGCGCAGCCGGCACGATCGACGCCGGAGTGCGCGCCCGGAGTTCTGGCAGCACAAAGTCGGTGGCGGTCGCGCGCAGAGCCTGCCAGTACACCGAGCCGGCGCCGGCCACGCCTCCGCCGATGATGACGCGCTCCGGGTTCAGCAGCGTCAGCGCGTAGCCGAGGCCCTGCCCCAGCGCGCGCGCAGCCGACTCCATCACCGCGATCGCCGGATCCGACCCAGCTTGGGCGGCGGCGTCCACGTCAGCGGCCGTCCAGGGCGCGCCTGGCCGCGGCGCGCGCGCATTCATCATCCGGGCGATGTTGGTGCCCGAGCCGAGCGCCTCCACACAGCCGCGCTTGCCGCACACGCACGGCGGCCCGGCCGGGTCGAGGGCCAAGTGGCCGATCTCGCCGGCCAGGCTGTCCGCGCCGCGCTGCACGCGCCCCTCCAGCACCCAGCCGCCGCCGATCCCGGTGCTGACGGTCACATAGAACAGGCTGGCGCAGCCCTGCCCGGCCCCGTAGCGCCACTCCCCCAGCGCCGCGACGTTGGCGTCGTTGTCCACGCTCACGGGCACACGATAGCGTTCCCGCACCATCTCGGCCAGCGGCGCCGCCTCCCAGCCCGGCACGTGATGCGAGAGGAAGACCTGGCCGGTGCGCCAATCGACGGGACCGCCGAAGCTCACGCCAACCGCCGCGAGCTCGCCGCCCTCAGCCGCCTGTTCGGCCAGCAATCCATCCGCCAACTGGAACATCAACGCCCGGTCCGCCTGGCCGTCGCTATTGGGCGGCGCGGGCTGACGGCGTCGGGCGCGCCAGACTGAGGCGCCGGCCTCGATCAGCGCCGCCGCATGTTTGGTGCCGCCGAAGTCGAGAGCCAAGATGAGCGCCGGATGAGAAGTCATCGCCCGCCTCCTTGAAAGCCTAATCAGCCGTTAATCGGGCCAGTGGTCGGCCGCCCGGGCACCCGTATTTTGCCACCAACGGCGGCGGCAGCCGGGAGAACCGGGCACGCCCTGGTCAGCGTACATCATATGCGGTCAGTTCCCGGCGGCCCGCGGCCCGCCGGGCGGCGATGATACAATCGCGGTCTTTCTGCCCAACTATGCGCCTGTGCGTGGTCTCCCCCTTCCCGCCTGAAATCTCAGGCGTCGGCCAGTACGGCTGGCACCTCACCGCCGGCCTGGCTCGGACTGGGCGCTTTGAAGCCATCACCGTCCTGGCCGACCAGGGCCGTGAGAGCGGCCAACCCAGCCCGCATCCGGCCGTTACAGTGCGGCACCTCTGGCGCCGCGATGATCCAGGCGCGGTGGTGGCGCTCTGGCGCGCGCTGCGCACCGACCGTCCGGACGCGCTCTGGTTCAATGCCGGCCTGACCATGTTCGGGCGCTCGCGAGCCGCCAACTTTCTCGGGTTGTGCCTGCCCGCCCTGGCCCGGCGTGCCGGCCTGCGCGTCGTCGTCACGCTGCACGAGGTCTTCGAGGCCGCGCGCTTGCGGAGCCTCGGCCTGCCCAACGGCCGCTTCACCCAGGCCGGCGCGCAGGCGGCCACCCACTTGCTGCTCGGCGCGGACGCCGTCGGCGTCACCCTGCGCCGCTACGCCGACCTGCTCCACCAGCGTTACGGCGCGCGCAACGTGCACCATCTGCCGATCGGCGCGTACACGCGCGTCGGGCTGGCGCCGCGCCCGGCTGATGCGCCGCCGAACGACTGCCTGTTCTTCACCAGCCTGGCGCCGCACCGCGGCCTGGAGGCGTTGCTGCCGGCCTTCCAGGCGGCGCGCGCCCGCTATCCCGAGGCGACGCTGACGATCGCCGGGAGCGAGCACCCGCGCTTCCCGGGCTATTCCGAACAGGCGCGGGCCGACGCGCGCGGCCTGCCCGGCGTGCGCTGGCTGGGGCCGCGCGGCGAGGCCGAAGTGCACGCCCTCTTCGCGCAGACCCGCGTGGTGGTGGTGCCGTATCTGGCCACGACCGGGGCCTCCTCCGTGCTCAGCCGCGCCGCGGCGCTGGGACGCCCGGTGATCGCCAGCGACCTCCCCGACCTGCGCGCCACAGCCGAGGAAGTGGGACTGCGCGTGGTGTGGACGCCGCCCGGCGATGCCGCCGCCCTGGCGCGCGCCCTGGTTGAGCTGCTGGATTATCCCGCCCGCCAGGCCGAGTTGGCGCGCCACAACGCCGAGGTCATGCGCGCCCTGTCCTTGGAGGTGACCAGCGCGCGTTACGCCGATCTGCTGACCCCCAACCAGCCGTCCCTGGCGCCCGCCCCGCACCGCGCCGCCGACCAGGCTTGACGATGGCGCGCGCCCTGCGGAGTTGGCTGGAGCGCCACGCCACGCCAGGCGGCTGGTGCCTGATGGCGCTGGCCTTCTGCCTGCCCTTCGTGCTGGGCCGCGCCCAACGCGGCGCCTTCGACACGCCGGTTCACCTCTTCTTCGCCGACCACTATCGCCAGACGTGGTGGAGTCTGTGGGAGCCGCGCTGGTACCTGGGCTTTTCGGTAGCGTCTTATCCGCCGCTGACGCATCAACTGATCGCGCTGGGATCGTGGCCCATGAGCGCACTGATCGCGGCCTTCGCGCCAGGGCCGGAACCGTATCCCGGCGCTTTCCGCTGGTGGGGCGCGGAGGCCGTTTTCGTCGGGCTGCTGCTGGCCGTGGCGGCGCTGCTGCCCGTGGCCGTGCGCGCATACGCGCGGATCTTCGTCGGCCCGCGCGCGGCCGCCTGGGCGGCGACGCTGGCCGTCGCGCTGCCGGCCTTGCATCTGGCGGCGTGGTCGTTCGGGCAGCTGCCCACGCTGGCCGCCACCACCGTCATCCTGCTGGCCCTGGCGCGCGGCGTCGACTTCGTGCACAGCGGCCGGCGCGCGGCTTTGGCGCAAGCCATCGCCCTGGCGGCGGTGGCCGCGGCCACGCACCATGCCGTCTTCCTGTTCGTGCCGTTTGCGGCGGGCGCCGGGCTCGCTCAGCTCTGGGTGCGGCGCCGGGCAGCGGCCGCGCCGGTGCGCCTCGTCCAGCTGGCGCGCAGCGCACTGTGGGGGGCGGCCTCCGCCCTCGTCGTCGCCCTGGTGCTCTGGCCGTTTCTGCAATGGAGCCAGGGCCAGCGTCTGCAGACCCCCATCGACCACCTCAGCCGGCACAACTTTCTGCTGGATCCTGTCGCCACGCTGTACTTCTTCTGGCCCGTGTATGGGCCGCTGCTGCTGTTGATCCCGTCTCTGTGGAGGTGGCGGTCCGCGCGCCGCTGGCCGCTGGCCGCGGCCTGGGCGCTCCTGTTCTGCCTCAGCCTGGGCGGGACCACGCCGCTGCCGCGCTGGCTGTTCGGGGCGGGTTGGGAGTGGCTGACGTACGACCGCTTTGGTCTGTGGGCGGCCATCCTGTTCCTGCCCGTGGCGGGCGCGGCCCTGCCCGCGGCCTGGCGGCGGGCGCCCGGATGGGCGTTAGCGTGGACGGCCTCACTGGCGGCGGCCAGCGTGTTGGCCGGCTGGCTGGCCGGGCTGGCGCAGGCCCAGCCGCCGCCCGTGGACATGGCGTCCCTGGCGCGTTTCCTTAACGAGCCCGCCCAGCGGCCGTATCGCTATCTGACCTTGGGCTTTGGCGATCAGTTGGCCCAGCTCTCAGCCGTCACCGCCAACGGCACGCCCGACGGCACTTACCACACCGCGCGCGGCCTGCCTGAGCTGCGCGCCAGCGGTCTGGGCGCCTTGGACACCGCGGTGTGGAGTCCGCTGGGCGCCGCCGCCGTGAAACCCTTCCTGGAAAACCCGCAGCGCTACGGCGTGCGCTGGGTCTTCGCCCACCACCCCGCCTACGTCCCGGTGTTGTTGGATACCGGTTGGCGTTTTCGTTTCTTTATCGGGCCGGTGATGGTCTGGGAGCGCGCGGACGTCCGTCCGCTCCCGCTGACGCCGCCGGCCGAGGACCGGTTCGCAGCCGCGTGGTGGGGGACGGCGCCGCTGACGGCGCTGGCGTTGGCGGCGCTGGCGTTGGCCTGGCCCGGACGCCGCTGGCTGACGCGCGCCCGCGTGGTCGCGGCGCTGGCCTGGCTGCGCCGCGCCGGTTGGGTCTTCACCTTCGCCCTGCTGGCGCTATGGTGGGTCTATCGGGTGCGCGCGGGCGCCGGCGACCTGCCGCAGATCTACTTCGTCTATCAAAGCGTGCTGATCTACGCTGCCGAGGCGGCCGCCGCGCTGACGGTGGCCAGCTGGCTGGCGGAGCGCGGCCTGCGCGGAGAGCGTCTGCACCTCGGGCCGCGCGGCGTGGCCTGGGCGGGCGCGGGCCTGATAGCGGCTGTCGCCGTCTCGGCCGCGCGGTCCGCGGACCCGGCGCTGACGGTGACCCGCGCGCTGCACGGCGCGCTGCTGGCAGGCTGGTATCTGCTGCTGGTGAATGATCCGCCCGGCCGCACGTTGACCGGGTGGGTGTTGGCCCTCGCGGTGCTGACACAGAGCATCGTGGCCGCGGCCCAAGCGCTCACCCAGAGCACGGCCGGGTTGGCCGGCTTGCACTTGCCCTGGCCGGGCACGGTGACCGCCGCAACGCGCGGGGCCAGCGTTGTGGCGAGCGCCGAGGGCGCGCGCTGGCTGCGCGCCTACGGGACGCTGCCGCACCCCAACATCCTGGGCGCGTTTCTGCTGGTCTACCTCAGCGGCTTGCTGGCTCAGTACCTGGCCGACGGGCGGCGGCGGTGGCTGGCGGGTCTGGGCGCCGGGGCCTTCGCCCTGGCACTGACTTTCTCACGCGCGGCCTGGCTGGGGGCGTTGGGGATGGCCCTCGCCGTCGCCGGGATGGCCCGGGCCTCGACCCGGCCGCGCCTGAAGGTCGCCGGGGCAGTGATGGCGTTGACGGCGTTGCTCACCCTGGCGCCGCTGGCCGGCTGGCTGGCCCCGCGCCTGGGTCTGGCCGGGCCGGCGAATGACCTTGAGCGCGCATCGACCTTGGAGCGTACGCTTCTGATCGGCTTCAGCCTGGACGCCTGGCGCGCGCAGCCGCTGACAGGCGTGGGTGCGGGCGCGTTCCCGCAGTGGGCGGCCCGCAACACCGGGGCCGGTTACCCCTTCGAGCCAGTTCACAACGTGCCGCTGCTGATCCTGGCCGAGACCGGCGTGGTGGGCGCGGCGGCGGCGCTGGCTCTGGTCGGCGCGGTGGCCGGGCGCATCTGGCGACGGCGTGGGCGAATGGAGGCGGCCGAGGCCGCCTGGGCGGCCGGGTTGGTGGGGCTGCTCATCACCGGCTTGTTTGACCACCTGTGGTGGACCCAGCCGCCGGCGCGCATACTGGCGGTGCTCGTGCTGGCGCAGTGGGCGCGCGCCGCCGCGGCCTCAGAGGCTCAGCCCTGACCAACTGGCCGACCCGCCAGCGCGGCGGCCAGACGCTGGTTACACCGGTTCAGTTGGCTGACAGGGGAAAATGGGCGCAGACGCGGGTGCCTTGCCCAGGAGCGCTGTGGATGGTGAGGTTGCCGCCGCAGCGCGCCGCGCGTTCGCGCATCGACCGAAGCCCCAGGTGGCCGGGATAGGCCGCCTCGGGGTCGAAGCCGACGCCGTCGTCCCACACCTCCAAATTCAGGCCGCCGTCCCCGCGCGCCAGCCGCACGGCCAGGCGCTGGGCGTGCGCGTGTTTGACGGCGTTGTGAAGCGCCTGTTGAGCGATCCGGTAGATCGTCTCCTTCAGGTCCAGAGGGATGTCTGGCTCAGCGCACATCTCAACCGCCACGTCCAGGCCATGGCGCGCGTGCAGGGCGTCCGCTTGCTTGTTGAGGGCGTTCACCAGGCCTTCACTCTCCAACGATTCTGGGCGCAGGTCAAAGATCAGGGCGCGCATCTCGGTCAGCCCGGCGTCCGCCAGGGCGACGACATAGTTGAGCGCTTCGACCACGCGTTCGCGGCGGGTGTCCAGCAGTGTCAGGGCGGTGTGCGCGCCCAGCGAGATGCCGTACAACGCCTGCGAGAGCGAGTCATGCAGCTCGCGCGCCAGCTTCTGGCGCTCCTCCAGCGCGATCAGGCGCTCGTGATCGCCCAGGTCATGCCAGAGGGCCACGGCGCCGGAAATCTGGCCATCGGCATAGAGGGGCGAGGCCGACACGGCGATGGTGGCCTCGTGCTCGTCGCCGTTGACGAAGACCAGGCGCTCGCTGCGCACCGTCTCGCCGCGCAGGGCGCGGGCGGACGGATACTCAGACGGCGGCACCAGACGTCCGTCCGCGCCGTGGACGTCGATCTTGCGGAAGACGTCGGCGCGCGTGGCCGGCTTCTCCGGCGGCTGCGGCCCGCCCAGGGCCGCCATCGCCGCCGGGTTGGCGCGCACCGGGTCACCAGCCGCATCGTACACCACCACGGCGTCTGTCATCGCCGCGAAGACGGCTGCGAGCTCATCCGCCCGCAACTGCGCTTCCACCGTCAGCGTCTGCGCGCGCCGCCGCTCACGGTCATACTGCTGCAACAGGCGCTGGCTCTCGGCCTCCGCCCGGCGGCGCTCGCTGATCTCCTTCTGCAGATCGTTGTTAAGGCGCCGCAGCTCGGCCGTGCGCTCATCCACACGTTGTTCGAGCTCGTCATAGGACCGGCGCAGGCCGCGCTCAGCGCGCTCGCGCGCCCGCAGATCATGCCGCAGCAGGAAGAAGAGCAGCACCACCGTCAAGGCGGCGTGGAGCACGTGCAGCTCGGCGAACTGCCAGCGCTCGGTGATCCACAAATCCACAACCAGGTCGACGGCGAAGATCCACAGGCCCGTGAGCAACGCGTAACCCAGCGCCGTTGTCAGAGCGGAGCGCCGCATGAGCACGTCTCTCATCGCCTCACCGCCTCAGGCTTGCTCGGGCGGCGGCCCGCCCGCCGGGCGGGCGCCGGGCGCCGCCAGCCCCATGCGCGCCGCGTATAAGGCCGCTTGCGTGCGGCTCTTCACCCCGAGCTTGGCCAGGATGTGGGCGACGTGCGTCTTCACGGTCTGCTCACCGATGCTGAGCGCGGCCGCAATCTCGCGGTTGGAGCGCCCGGCCCCCAGCAGGCGCAGTACGTCGCGCTCGCGCTCGGTCAGGCTGTCGGCCTGTTCCGGCGCGATCCGGTCATGCATCAGCCGCGCCATCACTTGCGGCGATAGCTGCGCCTGGCCGTTGGCGGCGGCTTTGATCGCGCGCCGCAGTTCGTGGGCTTCGGTGTTCTTGAGAAGATAATGGCCTCAGCCGCGCGCGACCCGTACTTCCGCGCCAACCAGATCGGCGTGAACGAAGTCGTCCGCAGCCTGGGCCTGGACGGCGCCGGCAACATGTGCATGCGCTGCCACAGCCCCAACGGCTGGTACTCGGGCCGCTTCGACCCAACCCTGGCCGGCGACCCGCGCGGCACGACCATGGAGCACAGCATCCTCCAGTCCACCGACGACGAGGGCATCCTGTGCGAGTTCTGCCACCGTGCCATCGGCAACGTGACCATGCAGCGCCCGGACCTGAGCGCCACAGATCCGGCCTGGAACATGCTGGCCGGCGTCAGCGACTGGCCGCATGCCGGGCACGCCTACGTCGACCAGGCCGGCGATACGACGATCGCCGCCGGCAGCCCGTACGGCGACACGAGCCTGCAGCTCAACGACGGCATGACCTACCTGGGCAAGTATCCGGGCTCGGTCGACATCTTCTTCAGCGACCTGCCCGAGGCCGGCACCAGCTACACCGGCCAGACCTACGGCGTCTACCCGCCCGGCTTCCCGAATGCGGGCGCCCCGGTGGTTAACCCGGATGGTTCCGTGCCGATCCACTACGAGGTCCCGATCGGCCCGCCGACGCTGCCCGGCGGCGGCTATGACTACCAGGCGCAGTCGCTGTCGCTCGAGCACCCGACCGTCGGCGCGGTCCGCGATGCCAATGGCGAGGGCGCCTTCGTCACCAAGCCTGAGTTCTGCGGCTCCTGCCACGACCTGACGGTGCCAGTGCTCAACCATGGCATGCCCGAGCAGCGCACCTACACCGAGTGGAAGAACAGCGACTTCGGCCGCGACGAGAACTCCGCGACCTACACGCGCTGCCAAGACTGCCACATGCCGACCCAGATGCACGAGTACGCGGACGACGCGCCGGTCTCGCTCAACCCAGACCCGACCGTCTCCGGCTGGTTCCCGTACGCCAAGGACCGGAACTCGCAGGGCGGCACCGCCTTCCACAAGTTCGCGGGCGCCAACCGCGACCTGCCGGACGCCATGAAGCTCCTGTACCCGGAGCCGGACCTGGAAGTCCTCGGCGCGCCCACCGGCAATGACCCGCGCATCTTCCCCGGCATGCTCTCGACGCGCGACCCGATGTACGACCGCGCGCAGCGCAATACCGAAATCTCGCTGCAAGACGCCGTGGATGTGCAGATCATCGGCGGCCCGACCCTGAATACCACGACCGGCAAGTGGGAAGTGCAGGTCAAGGTCACTAACAACACGGGCCACCGCATCCCATCCGGCTACCCGGATGGCCGCCGCCTGTTCGTGACCCTCCAGGTCAAGGACCAGAACGGCGTGCTCGTCTATGAGTCAGGCCACTACGACCAGGCCAGCGCGACCCTGTTCACCGACAGCACGTTGAGCGGCTTCCAGCGCGCGTTGGAGCCCGTGATCGACAGCGCCAGCAACGCCGTCATGGTCTACGAGCGCGTCACCGGCACCTGCGTGGACAGCACCGGCGCCGCGATCTTCACCGACCCGACGGCCGGCGTGCCGGTGGCCTGCACGGCCTCCCCGGCGCTGACCAACAACTTCATCCTGTTTGACAACCGCATCCTGCCGGCCGGCTTTGACTATGCCGCGCTGCGCGAGGCCGGTGTCAAGTTCTGGAACTACGGCGCCGGCCTGGTGCCGGTCGAGGACGCCGACCGCTTCCCGAACGGCCAGAACTGGGACGTGGTGACCTACACCTTCACGGCCCCGGTCGGCTCCACGCCGACCGTCGCGCGCGCCGAGCTCAACTGGCAGACGCACACGCGCGAGTTCGTCGAGCACCTGAAGGACCAGGACGTCTCCACCGTCCGGCCGGAAGGTCCGCCCAGCATCTACGACCCGAACTACCCGCTCACCCCGAACTACCTGAGTGACGTCGTCGGCCTGGACACCCTGACCGACCTGGAAGGCAACCCGCTCAACGACAACTGGGGCGGCATCGCCTACGCCTCCTGGCTGCTCACCGGCAAGGGCGCGCCGTTTGTGGCCGCCGCCGCTGAGACCGGCCTGGCCGCGCCCGCGGCGCCCGCCGAACTCGGCGAAGTGTGGGTGTACAACCCGGACACCGACCTGCGCGAACCTTACACGCAGAAGATCGCGTGGAGCCCGGTGCCCGGCGCTGAAGGCTACCTGGTCTGGATCAAGTACGGCGTCAGCGACGCGACCGCAGCCTGGGATCGCCTGGCCGTTGTGCCCGCCACCCAGACCGAGATGGTCGTGCTCGGCGATCCCAACGCCGTGCCCGCGCCCCAGCCGGTGCTCAAGGTGGTGATCACCAACACCGCCCTGAACGTTGCCAAGACCTATCAATACCGCGTGCAGGCCTTCAACGCCGGCGGCTACAGCGTCTTCTCGCCGGCTCTGGCGGCGCAGACGCCGAATGACCTGCCGCTGCCGCCCGAGAACCTGCAGTTCGTCAGCAGCACGTCCACGTCCATCAGCATGGCCTGGTATGACGCCGCCGACAACGAAGACGGCTTCATCCTCCAACGCCAGGACGTGCCGGTCGTCGGCGACTTTTACCAGGTGGGCGACAGCGCCAGCCAGACGCCGGGCTTCGCCTTCGGCGGCAACACCTGGACCGACACCACGGCCCAGCCGGCGCGCTGCTACAACTACCGCGTCGCCGCCTACAACGGCTCCGGGCTCTCCACCTGGAACGTCAATGGACCGGTGCAGATGTGCACGGGCAGCGCCCCCGGCGCGCCGAGCAATCTGACCGCCACTGCCCTCAGCGGCATCCGCGTCGACCTGACCTGGACGGCGGCCACCGGCACGTTCACGGGTTACCGCCTGGAGCGCGCCACCAACGCTGGCTTCACCACCGGCTTGACCGCCTTCAGTATCACCAACCCGGCGGCGCTCACCTACTCCGACCTGACCGTCCAGCCGAACACCGCGTACTGGTATCGCCTGTACGCCCTCAACGCGCCGCTGGAATCGCCGGCCTCCAACACGGCCGCCGTCATCACGCCGCCGCTGCCGCCGGCCGCGCCCAGCAACCTGGTCGCCACCGTCAACGGCCCGCGCCAGGTGACGCTGACGTGGAAGGACAACGCCAACAACGAGCAGGGCTTCGTGGTGGAGCGCGCCACGGGTTCAGGCGCCGGGCTCACGTACGCCGTGATCGCCACCCTCAACACGCCCAACACCACCACGTACGTGGACACCACGGTCCAGCCGAAGTTCACGTACTCGTACCGGGTGAAGGCGTTCAACCTGGGCGGTCCGTCGGCCTACTCCAACGTCGCCGTGGCCATCACGCCTGGCGAGATCCCGCAGCCGCCGTCCAACCTGCGCGTCACGTCCGCCACCCGCGTTGCAATCAACCTGGCCTGGAACGACAACGCCACCAACGAACAAGGTTTCTACGTTGAGCGGCGCGTCGGCACCGGAGCCTGGGTGCGCATCGCCACGCTGGGCGCCAATGTGACCACGTATCGCAACACCGGCCTGACGCCGAACATGCTGTACTCCTACCGCGTGCAGGCGTACAACGCCGACGGCGTCTCGGCCTACTCGAATATCGTGACGCAGCGGACTCGGCCGTAACCCTGGTCCCACCTGCCTGAGGGCGTGACCCCCGCGTCCCGCCCGCCTGACCCGGCCCGTCCTCGCTCCGAGGGCGGGCCGGCGTCATTTCCGGCGGCTGCGGGTTGGTCGCGCCGGCCGGCTTGTGTACAATGAAGGTGAGACAGGCTGCGGATGACCCAACCCCTCCTCACGACCAAGCTCTATGCCCCGCCGCCGCGCCCGGATTGGGTGGCCCGCCCGCGCCTGCTCGCGCGCCTGGACGCAGGCCAAACCCGGCCGCTCACGCTCGTCTCCGCGCCGCCAGGCTTCGGCAAGACCGCGCTGGTGAGCCATTGGCTGGCGCAGCGCGCGCCGGTGGTGGCGTGGCTTTCACTGGAGGCCGCCGACGACGATCCCGCCCGCTTCTGGCGTTACGCCCTGGCCGCTCTGCAAACCGCACGCCCCGGCCTCGGCCAGACGGCCTCGGCGATGGTGGCCGCTCCAGGGGCGGCGCCGCTGGAGGCGGTCGTGGCCGAGTTGGTGAATGACCTGGCGGCTGACCCGCTGCCGTTGACGCTGGTCCTGGATGATTACCATCAGATCGGGGCCGAACCGATCCACACCAGCCTGAACTTCTTGTTGGACCATGCGCCGCCGGCGTTTCATCTGGTGCTGCTCACCCGCGAAGACCCGCCGCTGGCCCTGGCGCGCCGCCGCGCCCGCCAACAAGTCGCGGAGGTCCGCGCCGCCGACCTGCGCTTCACGGACGACGAAGCGACGGCCTTCCTGAACACGGCCAACGGCCTGGGCCTGGCGCCGGCCGACCTGGCCATCCTGGCCGCGCGCACCGAGGGTTGGATTGTCGGGCTGCAGATGGCGGCCCTGTTCCTCCAGGGCCAGGCCGACCGGCGGCGCGCGGTGGAGACGTTCGCGGGCGACGATCGCTATATCGCCGATTACCTGGTCGAGGAAGTCCTGCAGCATCAGCCGCCCGCGATCCAGGACTTCCTGCTCAAGACGTCGGTGCTGCCGCGGCTGAGCGGCCCTTTGTGCGACGCTGTGTTGGACGAAGGCCCAACGCCGACCGACGCCGACCAGCGGTCCGGCCTCCGACCTTCGACCATCGTCCTGGAAGAGCTCGACCGCGCCAACCTCTTCCTGATCCCTCTGGACAACCGCCGCGAGTGGTACCGCTATCACCATTTGTTTGCCGATCTGCTGCAAGCCCGGCTGGAACAGGCCTTCGGCCCGGAGCGCGCAGCCGTGCTCCACGAGCGCGCCGGCGCCTGGTTCCGCGATCACGGGCTGTTGCTGGAGGCCGTGCAGCACTTGCAGCGCGGTCGGCACCCGGCTCAAGCCGCGGGCTTGCTGGCCGAGCAGAGCGCCGTCTTCTTCCAGCGCGGTGAACTCAGCACGCTGGTGGCGCTGGTGGATGCGCTGCCGCGCGACACGCTGGCGCACTATCCCGGCCTGGGGCTGGCCTACGCGTGGGCCGCGCACGCCACTGGGCATTTAGACGAGTCCTCAGCGGCGTTGACGCTGGTCGAGCGCGCGCTCGGCGCAACCAGCGAACAGCTGGAGGCGGCGCTGCCCGAACAGACCCGCAATGCCCTGGCCGAGGTGGCCGTCATCCGCGCTCAGCATGCCCTCAGCCGGTCAGACATGCCAGCGGCCCTGGCCATCTGCGAGCGCGTGCAGCCGATTGTGGACGGGCCGGGCGCCACGCGCCCCGGGCTCTTCAACCCGCCGGCCAACCTCAGACCGGTGGTCACCTATGACCTGGCCTTTGCCCGTGAGTGCCAGGGCCAGACGGCGGTCGCGGCCAGCACCTACGCTGAGGCCGCCGAGATCGCGCAGGCCCACGACAATATCCACATCGTCGCCCTCTGCGCTGGCCGGCTGGGCCAACTGCAGGTCTTGAGCGGGCAGTTGCAGGCCGCCGAGCAAACCTTCCGGCAAGGCCGGCAGGCTCTCTCGGACAAAGGTCAGACGCAGTCGCCGCTGGCGGGCATGCTGTTGGCCGGTTTGGGCGGCGTGGTGTACGAGCGCAATGACCTGGAGGCGGCCCGCCAACTTCTGGAGCAGGGGTACGCCCTGGCACGGCCCTGGCGCAATGCCGAGGGGCTGGGCACTGGCGCGCTTGGGCTGGCCCGCCTGCGGCTGGCGGTCGGCGACCTGGCCGGCGCCGAATTCATCCTGGAGGAGGCGGCCGCTCTTTGCCAGCATGCACCCACGGTCACGCCTCTGTTGGAAGGGCAACGGGCCGTCGTCTGGGCGCGCGCGGGCCGGCTGGACGCCGCCGAACGCTGGGCGCGCAGTTGTGGTCTGAACCCGGCCACGCCGCCGGCCTTCCCGGATGAGGACCGGGCGCTCTGCCTGGCCCGAGTGCGCCTGGCCCAGGGGTCTTGGCCGCAGGCCGCCTCATGGCTAGACTCCCTGGCCGCCGACGCCGAGGCCGGCGGGCGCCATGGGCGTGTGATTCAGACCCGTGTCCTGCAGGCTCTCGGCCTGGCGGCTGAGGGACGCCAAGCCGCGGCCTTGGCCGCGCTCGAGCGCGCTCTGGCGTTGGCCGAGCCCGAGGGCTATGTGCGCGTCTTCGTCGACGAGGGCGAACCGCTGCTGACGCTGCTGAACGCCGTGGCCGGACCCGGCGCGCCGTACGCCCGCCGCCTCAGCGCGTTGTACGCCGGCCCCTCCGCCTCCCCCGCCCCGGTGGTCCCCGGCGCGCGCCTCGCCGCCTCGCCGCTCGCCGAGCCCTTGACGCCGCGTGAGGCGGAAGTTCTGCGCCTCATGGCCGACGGACTCTCCAATCAGGAGATCGCCGACCGGCTGGTCATCTCGCTCGGGACGGTCAAGACCCACACCGCAAACATTCACGGCAAATTCGGGGTCAATACTCGAATGCAAGCCGTCAACCAGGCCCGAGCCCTGGGACTGTTGTCGTAGCCCCGCGCGTGGGCGCCGCTCCCCCCGGCCCTCCTCCCGGTAATACACACTTCGGCTGATCCAGCTCCCACCGGTTTAGGCGTAGTCTGAGCTTGGACCTGCGGAATGGAGAGCATTCCGCCCACAATCCAGGTGACGATGGACACGCCTCACGTTCTGCGGCTGGATCAACCGGCCGTCTACCGCATCATGTTCCAGGGCCGGGTCGAGGCCGACTGGTCGGACTGGCTTCAAGAGCTTTCGGTCCAGGCCCTGCCTGGCACACTGCAAGCCCCGGTCATCACCACGCTCACCGGCACCGTCGCCGACCAGGCCGCCCTGTTTGGGCTGCTCGCCCATGTGCGCGACCTCGGCCTGCCGCTGTTGCTGGTCCAATATCTGGAGGCCGGACGACCGGCCTCGCCGTCTTCAGCCAGGAGTTCAGCATGAACGACCGCAACGCCATCGAAGCCCACGACCTGCGCAAATCCTTCGGCAGCCTCCAGGCTGTCCGCGGGGTGACATTTCAGGCCCGCGCCGGCGAGATCCTGAGTCTGCTCGGCCCCAACGGCGCCGGCAAGAGCACGACCATCTCGATACTCGCCGGGCTGCTCCAGCCGGATGACGGCGAGGCCTGTATCGACGGCCATTCCATCCGCCACGACGCCGCGGCCGCCAAAGCTGCCCTGGGCGTCGTCCCGCAGGACATCGCCCTGTACCCGGACCTCTCGGCGCGCGAGAACCTTGATTTCTGGGGCAAGATGTACGGGCTGCGCGGCGCTGCCTTGCGCGGGCGCGTGGACGAAGTTCTGGAGGTGATTGGATTGAAGGACCGGCAGAAGGACCGCGTCGGCAAATTCTCGGGCGGCATGAAGCGCCGCGTGAATATCGGCGTCGCCCTGCTCCACAAGCCCAAAGTCGTGATCATGGATGAGCCGACCGTGGGCATCGACCCGCAAAGCCGGCGCCACATCCTGGACAACGTCAAGGAGCTGAACGGCGAGGGCATGACGGTGCTGTACGTGACGCACTACATGGAAGAGGCGGCCGAGCTCTCCGACCACATCGCCATCATCGACCAGGGCCGTGTGATCGCCTATGGCACGCACGCCGAACTGATCCGGCTGGTCGGCGGCCAGACGCGCGTCGATCTGAAGCTGAGCGCGGATGGCGGCGCCGTCGAGGCGGCCTGGCGCGGCGTCGCCGGCGTGTCCCAGGTGTCGGTGCGCCCCGAAGCCGCCGGCGGGCCGCCGGTCGCGACGATCCTGTGCGATGACAGCAACCGCGTTCTGCCGCATCTGTTCGAAGCCGCCACCGCCCACGGGGCGCGTATCACGGCCGTGGATATCCAGGAGCCGAACCTGGAAGCGGTCTTCCTGCATTTGACGGGCAAAGCGCTGCGAGACTAGCCATGAAGATCATCGACATCGCCCTCAAAGACCTGCTGCGCTCTTTCCGCAGCGTCATCGCCATCGGCCTGATGCTGGTCGTCCCGCTGCTGATTACGGGCCTGATCTACTTCGCCTTCGGCGGCCTGAGCGCCGGCACCGGGCGCCTCAACCTGCCCGCGCTCGGCCTGGTCCTGGTCAACGGCGATACGCCGGACGCCGGCGGGCCGGCCCTCGGGCAGCTGTTGATCGACTATTTCAACGACCCGGCCATGCCGGAATGGCTGGCCGTCAGCACCGCGGCGACCGAGGCGGAGGCGCGGGCCGCCGTACGCGACCAGGCGGCCGGCGTAGCCGTGATCATTCCGCCGGGCTTCTCGCAGGCCGTGCTCTCGAGCCAGGGCGAGGCGGCGCTGACGCTCATCCAGGACCCGGCGCTCACGCTCGGGCCGCAGATCGTGCAGGACCTGCTGCGCCTGTTCCTGGACAGCGTGACCGGCGGGCGCATCGCGGCCACGGTCGTCGGCGATCAACTCGCCGCTCAGGGCCTGGCCGTGGAC